>ERZ1034973.1261-NODE-1261-length-15177-cov-81.185227_pt1 | contig 15177 bp, 10 predicted proteins | sample MGYA00520686_ERZ1034973 | MGnify/ENA primary metagenome ERZ1034973 (study PRJEB33766, sample SAMN09781775) | gut metagenome | biome: gut microbiome | host: Homo sapiens | place: Madagascar | study: EMG produced TPA metagenomics assembly of the PRJNA485056 data... | reverse complement strand
AGCTGGGTAGCGAATGAGAGGCGGCGGCCATCTACGATACTTGCGTGGTCGCGGTCATCGCAAATAATATAGTCGTTACGACCTACTACGCAAGCCAAGACACCCTGGTTAACAGAGAATCCTGTAGAGAAACACAAAGTTTCATCCTTGCCCATAAACTCAGCAAGCTCCTTTTCGAGCTGCACGTGCAAATCGAGCGTACCATTGAGGAAACGGCTTCCTGCACAACCAGAACCATACTTGTCGAGCGCAGCCTTTGCTGCATCAATAACACGCTGGTCATTAGTCAAACCCTGATAAGCATTAGAACCGAACATCAGAATCTTATGACCATCAATGTCGGTTACCTCTGTCATCTGCTTACTTGTGATCTCGCGGAAATATGGATACACACCGGCAGCCATATACTTCTGAGGTTCACGATAATTCTTGTATCTTTCTTGTAATTGTCCCATTATTAATAGGTGTACTTTATTTTCTTTTTTTATACTTTTCTAACTTTCAGGGTGCAAAGATACAAAAAAGAACTCAATAAACGGCTTTTTTTATAAGAAAGTTTACTTTTATAGTTTTTTTAATCGATATTTCTTGTTATTTTGGGTATTTTTATTACTTTTGCAGCCTAAATTTTACAAACTCTTGACTATATAATGAAGAAAAAGATACTTTTCATCATGAATCCGATTTCAGGAACAGCCAGCAAGGCGGCAGTTCCAAGTCTGATAGATTCTGGTTTGGACAAAGAGCTTTTTGAGTACGAGATAAGAATGACTGAAAGAGCTGGGCACGCTTCGGAAATTGCTACCGAAGCGAAGAACAACCATGTAGATGTGGTTGTGGCGGTTGGTGGTGACGGAACCGTCAACGAGGTGGCCCGCTCACTGGTTCACTCCGATACTGCCCTCGGCATTCTGCCTTGCGGTTCGGGCAACGGATTGGCGAGACATCTGCTGCTCCCGATGAACCTGAAGAAATGCATCGAGGTCATCAACCAATGCCAGATTAGAGATCTGGATTATGGTGTCATCAACGACCACCCGTTCTTCTGCACCTGCGGCATGGGCTTTGACGCTTTCGTCAGCATGAAGTTTGCCGAGAGCGGCAAGCGTGGTCCTATCACTTATGCTGAAAATATCCTGCGCGAGGGATTGAAGTATAAGCCTGAGACTTACACGCTGGAGGACGAGACGGGCACCAAGCAGTATAAGGCGTTCCTCATTTCCTGTGCCAATGCATCTCAGTATGGCAACAATGCCTATATTGCCCCTCAAGCATCCATGAGCGACGGTTTGATGGATGTCGTCATCATGGAACCATTCGATGTTATCGAGGCGCCTCAGGTAAGTTTCGACATGTTCAACAAGACGTTGGACAAGAACTCGAAGATCAAGTCGTTCCGCTGCAAGAAGCTCCATATCACCCGCAGTCAGCCAGGCGTAATCCATTATGATGGCGACCCTGTGATGACGGGTGCAGAGATTGATGTTCACCTGGAAGAAAAGGGAATCAAGATGCTGGTGAACCCATTTGCCAACAAGAACGACCGCAAGCCGAACATGATTCAGTCTGCCTTTGCCGATTTCTTCAACGACATCAATGCCGTGCGCGATGATATTCATAAAGACATCCAGCGCCAGAGCAAAAGAGTAGAAGCTATCAGCAAACTGGTACAGAAGAAGCTGAACCTTTAAGGGAATGTTGAGTGTTGAATGTTGAGTGTTGAATTTAGAGGGAGTGTTGAGTGTTGAATTTAGAGGGAGTGTTCATTCAACATTCAACACTCAACATTCAACACTCCTAGAAAAGGTAGAATTCTTCCGTTATTTTCCTATACCATTCCGAGCGGTTCCCCTGCGAATCCATCATCGTTTCAACATGCTCTTCATAAGGCGAAATACGATGCTTGGCAAAACTCAGCATAAAGCGTTTTGGCTGCTTGCGCTCCACCGTCTTTACGCCACACTTCCGTATAAGATAAAAACCTAATATACAAGACTCTGCAACAAACTGCTCCACTACTTCTACGGGAACAATTGCAGAGAAAACACCGTCATCAGAAAGCAGCCGTTTTACACCCGCAAACAAATCGCGGAACGGAAGACTGTCCGTATGTCTCGCCATCGTCCTCTTACTGTCCGGATTTTTCAAGCTATCTACAAAGAACGGAGGATTGCTTACTATCGCATCAAAAACACCGGAAGACTTCAAATCTGCAGCAGTTTCCAAAGCACCAGTTTTCAAGCCAGCAGTTTCTGATGCACAACCATCAGCCCCGAAATCCTGCAGTCTGCAGCATTCTATTTCCACCCTGTCGCGAAACGGACTTGCCATCACATTCTCCCTCGCCTGTCCGCAAGCATCAGCATCCATATCAACCCCCACGACCTCAGCTTCAGGAAAACGCTGCGCCATCATGAGCGAAATCAGTCCCGTTCCGGAACCGATGTCCAGAATCCGCCTACCACCTTGCGCCCAGGCACCCAGCAAAACGCCGTCAGTACCCACTTTCATAGCACAACGGTCTTGCTCTATCTCAAACTGTTTAAACCGAAAATTACCCATAAATTCTTCTGTTTCTTTACAGAAGAAAACGAATCTGCTGCCAATTTATTTTATCGCAAGCAGCAGAAATTGCCATTTCCACCTGCAAAAGCAGCCGCTTACATCTATAAAAACGGGTACTAATATATAGAAAAAGCACTTTTATGATGAAATAATCTATTATCTTCCACGATATTTCGCAAAAAATGAGTACCTTTGCACGGAAAAAATAGAAATTATAACAAAATGGACAATAGAAGAACAAGTACCCGAATACAAATGATTGCAGATTACGAGGGCGACCCAAGAACCCTGATCGAAGACCAGGAAGCAGGCTTGTACCCTACCCTCTGCATGCGAGATATTGTAGTTTTCCCTACCAATATGACCCCTATCGTTGTGGGAAGAAAGGAAAGTCTGAATCTCGTCAGAATGCTGGAAAAGAAGCCAGACACCACATTCTGTGTATTCTGCCAGAAGAACAAAGATACAGAATCTCCCTACGAAGAAGACCTCTACCCGGTAGGTGTCTTCGCCAAACTGATCAAGGTTATCAAGATGCCTGGCACAGACCAGATGAGCATCATCATCCAGGGTCTGGGCAGATGCCAGATGAAACATCTCGTTCAAAAAGAGCCTTACACAGTAATGGAAGTAGAAAGTCTTCCGGAGAAATGGCCTGATGAGAACAACGATGAACTCTTCAGAATGCTCTACGAGAACTTCCATTACGAAACGACAGACTATATCAAGTCGAGCGCCAACTATTCTGATGATGCTATCCAGGCTATCAACGAACTGTCGAGCATTCACATGCAGTGCAACTTCATGTGCTCCCTCCTCCCTTTCTCCATCGAGGATAAAATCAAGATGCTGAAAGAGGAAAATCTCAGCGAGCGCATCATGATTGCCATCAGATCCCTGAACAAGGTGCGCCATCTGCTGCGCATCCAGACTGAGATTGAGAACAAAACCCACTACGACCTCGATGAACAGCAGAAGGAATACTTCCTCAAGCAGCAGATCAAGAACATCAGGGAAGAACTGGGAGAAGGCAACGCCAGTCCGGAGAAGAAGGAGATTCTGGAGAAGGCGAAACAGAAGAACTGGAGCGAGGAAACTGCCAAAATCTTCAAGAAAGAAATTGCCAAGCTCGACACCCTGAACCAGCAGAGTCCTGACTATTCGATACAGATAGGATTCCTGCAGACCATGGTAGATTTACCTTGGAACTCCTACACCCAGGACGACCTCAGTCTGACCCGTGCCAAGCGCATTCTGAACCACGACCACTACGGCATGGAGAAAGTAAAGGAGCGCATCCTGGAATACCTCGCTGTAAGAGCGCTGAACGGCGGCGAAAAGAGTCCTATCCTCTGCCTCTACGGTCCTCCGGGCGTAGGAAAGACCAGTCTGGGCAAGAGCATCGCAGCAGCCATGAAGCGCAAGTATGTACGCATGTCGCTGGGCGGTCTGCACGATGAAGCCGAAATCCGCGGTCACCGCCGCACCTATGTGGGAGCCATGCCGGGCCGCATCATCAAGAACATGCTGAAGGCAGGCAGCAGCAATCCGGTCTTCATCCTCGACGAGATTGACAAGGTGGCGCAGAGCAATTTCAACGGCGACCCAGCATCAGCCCTGCTCGAAGTGCTGGACCCGGAACAGAACAATGCCTTCCACGACAATTATCTCGATATGGATTACGACCTCTCCAAGGTGCTCTTCATCGCCACAGCCAATGACCTGAGCGTCATTCCGCGTCCGCTCCTCGACCGTATGGAGCTGATAGAAGTAGGCGGCTACATCACCGAAGAGAAGACAGAGATTGCCAAGCGCCATCTCGTACCGGAAGAGCTGGAAAGCACCGGACTCGACAAGGTTTCGCCGAAGGTAAGCTTCAACAAGAATGCCCTCGAGTTCATCATCGAGCACTATACCCGTGAGAGCGGCGTAAGACAGCTGAAGAAGCAGATAGACAAGAGTCTGCGAAAGATGGCTTACAAACTTGCCTGCAACCAGGAGCTGAAGAACTACACCATCACCCCTGCCGAAGTAAAAGACCTGCTGGGCAATCCGCCGTTCAACCGCGACATCTACCAGGGCAACGACTATGCAGGAGTGGTAACCGGACTGGCCTGGACCTCAGTGGGCGGCGAAATCCTCTACATCGAAACCTCGCTCAGCAAGGGCAAGGCAGGCAAGCTCACCCTAACCGGAAATCTGGGCGACGTGATGAAGGAATCAGCCATTATCGCACTGGAATACGTCAAGTCGCACATCGACCTGCTGCAGGTAGACTACCGCATCTTCGAGCAGTGGAACATCCACATCCACGTGCCTGAGGGAGCCACCCCGAAAGATGGTCCTTCTGCCGGAATCACCATCGCCACCAGCATCGCCTCAGCCATCACCCAGCGCAAGGTTCGTGCCAACACAGCCATGACCGGCGAGATTACCCTCCGCGGCAAAGTGCTCCCGGTAGGCGGAATCAAGGAGAAGATTCTGGCAGCCAAGCGGGCAGGAATCAAGCACATCGTGATGTGCAGGGAGAACCAGAAGAACGTAGAGGAAATACCGGAGAAATATCTCAAGGGCGTAGACTTCCACTATGTAGAGAATGTGGCTGACGTCTGGCAGTTCGCGCTGACCGACGAGAAGGTGAAAACCCCTACAGACTTCAGCATTGAGGAAAATGATAAAAAAGAATAGAAATGAAATTTGAATTACAAGTAACAGATAAAGCAAGCGATGCGCGTACAGGCATCATCACCACCGACCACGGACAGATCAAGACCCCAATCTTCATGCCCGTAGGAACCGTAGGAAGCGTGAAGGGCGTCCACTTTGAGGAACTCAAGAAGCAGGTCATGGCACAGATTATCCTCGGAAACACCTATCACCTCTACCTGCGCCCAGGTCTTGACGTCATCAGGGCAGCAGGCGGATTGCACAAGTTCAATGGCTGGGACCGTCCTATCCTCACCGACAGCGGCGGCTTCCAGGTCTTCTCGCTCACCGGCATCCGCAAGCTCAAGGAAGAAGGCTGCGAGTTCCGCTCCCACATCGACGGCAGCAAGCACTTCTTCACACCGGAAAATGTGATGGACACCGAGCGCGTCATCGGAGCCGACATCATGATGGCCTTCGATGAATGTCCACCGGGACAGAGCGATTACCAGTACGCCAAGAACAGCCTCATGCTCACCCAGCGCTGGCTAGACCGCTGCATCAAGCGGTTCAATGAAACCGAGCCCCTCTACGGCTATCAGCAGAGTCTCTTCCCTATCGTTCAGGGCTGCACCTTCCCGGACCTGCGCCGCGAAGCTGCCAAATACATTGCCGACAAGGGAGCCGACGGAAATGCCATCGGCGGACTTGCCGTAGGAGAACCTACCGAGGTGATGTATGAGATGATAGAAGTAGTGAACGAAATCCTGCCGAAAGACAAGCCGAGATATCTGATGGGCGTAGGAACCCCGCAGAACATCCTCGAAGCCATCGAGCGCGGCGTAGACATGTTCGACTGCGTAATGCCGACCCGCAACGGCCGCAACGCCATGCTCTTCACCTATCAGGGCACGATGAACATGCGCAACAAGAAGTGGGAGAAAGATTTCAGTCCGGTAGATCCAGACGGCTGCGACATCGACCTCGTAACCACGAAGGCCTACCTCCACCACCTCTTCAAGGCCCAGGAGCTGCTGGCGATGCAGATAGCCAGCATCCACAACCTCTCTTTCTATCTGCGCCTCGTGACCGATGCCCGCCATCATATCGAGCAGGGCGATTTCGTGGCATGGAAGAATTCCATCATCGACCAGCTTGGCCGAAGAATTTAAGTAAGCAAGCATCATGAAAGATTTTAAGAAAATAAGAAAACACCGCCGGCTCTACCGCACCGGCCGATGGGCTTCCCGCAAGTTCGGGTGGCTCATCAGGGCTGTGCGCTGGCTGGCTCACAAGCTCCGGTTCCTGCGCATATTCCGGTTTCTTAACCCGTTCAGGTACATCAAGAAGCTCGACTGGTACATTATCAAGAAGTTTCTGGGCTACTATTTCTTCTCCATCGCCCTGATCATCTCCATCGCCATCGTCTTCGACTTCAACGAGAACCTGTCAAAATTCACAGAGCACCATGCACCGGCGCGCGCAATCATCTTCGATTACTACGCCAACTTCGTGCCCTATTTTGCCAACCTCTTCAGTGCGCTGTTCGTGTTCGTGGCGGTCATTCTCTTCACCACCAAGCTGGCAAGCAATTCCGAAATCATCGCCATCCTGGCGTCGGGAGTATCCTTCAAGCGTCTCCTTCGCCCATACATGATTACCTGCGTGCTGCTCTCAGCCCTCTCCTTCGGGCTCTCAGCCTACGTCATTCCCCACGGAACCGTCATCAGGCAGAACTTCGAGACGATGTACAAGAACAAGAAGAAGAATACCAGTGCCGAGAATGTACAGCTGCAGGTAGACAAGGGAGTGATTGCCTATATGCAGCATTACGACAACAGCATGAAACGCGGCTACGGATTCTGTCTCGACAAGTTCCAGGACAAGAAACTCGTAAGCCACCTTACAGCGATGGACATCCAGTACGACACCATTTCCGACAGCAAGTATCACTGGAAACTGAGCAACTGGAAAATCCGCAAGCTCCAGGGCATGAAGGAGCATATTACGAGCGGAGCGCAGAAGGACACCATCATCGCGATGGAACCTACCGACCTGGTCTATTCCAAGGGTCAGCAGGAAACCTTCACCAGTCCTGAGCTCCGCGATTACATCTCCAAGCAGATCAACCGCGGTTCGGGCAACGTAGTGCAGTACAAGGTAGAATACCACAAGCGCATCGCCTCTTCCTTCGCCTCGTTCATCCTCACCATCATCGGCGTCTCCCTCTCAGCCCGCAAGCGCAAGGGCGGCATGGGAGCAGCATTGGGCGTTGGTCTTGCGCTGAGTTTCGGCTACATCATGCTGCAGACGGTTTCTGCCACCTTCGCCATCCAGGCCAACTTCCCGCCTGTTCTGGCAGCGTGGCTTCCAAACTTCCTCTTCGCCATCGTAGCCTACTTCTGCTACCGCAAGGCACCGAGGTAATTATCAATTAATAATTAAGAGTTTATAGTTTATAGCAGCCGTGCCCCCCTATAAACTATAAACTGTAAACTATAAACTATAGAAGAATGTATTTCGACGAATTAGATTTAAACGACAACGTGCTCGACGCATTATATGACATGCGCTTCGACACATGCACTCCAGTACAGGAAAAGTGCATTCCAGAGATATTAGAAGGTCACGATGTCTTGGGTGTAGCCCAGACCGGAACCGGCAAAACCGCAGCCTATCTGCTCCCAGTATTGAGCAAGCTCGATGACGGCGGTTATCCTAAAGACGCCATCAACTGCGTCATCATGTCACCAACCCGCGAGCTCGCCCAGCAGATAGACCAGGCGATGCAAGGCTTCGGCTATTACCTGCAGGGTGTGAGCAGCGTAGCCGTATACGGCGGCAACGACGGCAACCGTTACGATCAGGAGTTGCGCAGCCTCCGCATGGGCGCCGATGTAGTCATCGCCACCCCGGGCCGCCTCATCTCCCATATCTCTCTGGGCAATGTAGACCTCAGCAAGGTAAGCTTCTTCATTCTCGACGAGGCCGACCGCATGCTCGACATGGGTTTCTCTGACGACATCAAGACCATCGCGGCAAAACTTCCAAAGACCTGCCAGACCATCATGTTCTCGGCAACCATGCCTGAGAAGATAGAAGAACTGGCTAAGACCCTGCTCAAGAATCCGGTAGAAATCAAACTTGCCGTCAGCAAGCCAGCCGAGAAAATCAAGCAGGAAGCATACGTATGCTACGAAACCCAGAAGATGACCATCATCAAGGACATCTTCAAGGCAGGCGACCTGAAGCGTGTCATCGTCTTCAGCGGCAGCAAATTCAAGGTGAAGCAACTCGCAGCTTCTCTCCAGCAGATTGGAGTAAACTGCGGAGCCATGCACAGCGACCTGGAACAGGCTGAGCGCGACGATGTGATGTTCAAGTTCAAGAGCGGACAGTATGATGTTCTCGTAGCTACCGACATTGTGGCGCGCGGAATCGACATCGATGATATTGAGATGGTCATCAATTACGATGTTCCTCACGATACAGAAGATTACGTTCACCGCATCGGCCGTACAGCCCGTGCCAACCGCGATGGTAGAGCCATCACCTTCGTGAGCGAAGAAGACCAGTACTGGTTCCAGCAGATAGAGAAGTTCCTGGAGAAGGTGGTAGACAAAATGCCTCTCCCTGAGGGATGCGGCGAAGGTCCTGAATACATCAAGCTCAACAAGCCGAAGAAGAAAGGCGCAAACGGAAGAAACAACAGACGCGGTAACGGCGGAAACGGCGAGACCGGAAAGAACAGCGCCAAGAACCGCCGACAGAAAGACCGCGACCAGACTTCTCACAAGCGCAAGCCAAACAAGCCAAACGAGCGTCAGGAAAAAGCACCACGCAACAACGAGCAGCAGCCACAGCAGGGTAACAAGCAGCAGAACGCAAAGCAGCAGCCTCAGCAAGGTAACAAGCAGCAGAACGCAAAGCAGCAGCCTCAGCAGGGTAACAGGCAGCAGAACGCAAAGCAGCAGAACAGAAAGCCAGCCCAGCCAGGCGAGCAGCCAAAGAACAGCAACAGCCAGAAGCGCCGCAATAACAGCAATAACAGCAACCAGCAGCGCCCAGGCACCGAGAATAATGTTCGCCTAGGCAGCAACGGCCGTGGCAGAGGCGTAGCCCAGAAAAAGGGCGACAAGCCGGCTGCACGCAAGCACACCCCTATCGTAAATCCACAGAAGAAAGAAAACGCTGTGAAGACATTCATCAAGCGCATCTTCGGATTCAAGAAATAGGAAATAAATTATCTTTTAAAAAGGAAAGAGGAATGATGAAAGAGCTATCCCTCACCCCGCTCATGACCATCAGCCTCACACTGACGATCGGAATCATCATAGCCAAATGGGGCTATGATGATTTCAACATGCGCTTCTGGCTCATCATCTCCATCATTTCATGCGCCCTTGGCTGCATCATCTTTTTCCTTACTGAGTTCTTAAACCAAAAAGCTTACTTCAGCAGGAGCCACCAGTTTCTCATCTTCTCCCAATGCGTGATGATTCATTTATGCATCCTGAGCCTTGGGGCTTTTCTTACCTGTAAGCAAATAGCTGATTCCCAAACCTCTACACAACTGAAAAACTGGCAGGAACTGTCTTACCTCACACGGGCAAAAATCAATACCGAACGCTATAAAAGCAATATTGAAAGCAAACTGGTTTCCCTTCACGTAAAACAGCAAGACTATGCAGTCATCGCAGCCATGGCGCTGGGCGACAAGAGCGCACTCGACTCGAACACCAGAAACAGTTACTCCATTTCCGGAGCCAGTCACATCCTGGCAGTAAGCGGACTTCATATAGGCATTATCTTCCAGCTTTTCATCTTTCTGCTAGGCGGCAGAAAGTACTCAGTTTACACCATCATCCTGTCCCTCATCTCCATCTGGACCTACGTTTTTCTCATAGGATTGCCGGCAAGTGCAGTCCGTGCAGCCATCATGCTTTCAGCCTACAGCTTAAGTTTAGCTTTCCATCGTACCGGACTGCCGCTCAACACCTTAGCCTCAGCTTATATATTGATGCTCTTCATCAGTCCGCTCTATCTTTTCGAGTTGAGTTTCCAGCTTTCGTTCCTGGCCGTAGCCTCCATTCTGCTGTTCTTCACACCCCTTTACACCCTCCTCCCCATCCGCAGCCGTTTCATCCGTTGGGCATGGGGACTCCTTTGCGTTTCACTGGCAGCCCAGATAGGAACCCTTCCGGTCATCGTCTACACCTTCGGCAGAATATCGTGCTATTCACTTCTCACCAATTACATCGCCATTCCCGCAGCAACCCTCATCCTATATCTTGGAGCAGCCTTAATCCTGTTCTCCCCACTCACGTTATGGGCGCCCATAGCACCGGTTGTCGCCCCACTCATCAGCCTTACATCAGGTGCCCTGACCAGCATCACCCAGTTTTTGAATACAGCCATAAAACTGATCAGCATGCTGCCTGGAGCAAGCATCGAAAACGTAAGAATCAGTCTGCCTCAGGTAATCGGTCTCTACGCTATCATCCTGCTCATTTATGCCCTATGGCGCAGGATAGATAAACAGAAGTCGTCAGAATGCGAGATTCCCTAAAACAGAGATAAAGGCTAAAACCCCGAAAAACGGCTCTTATATAATAAGGTGTGCGTACACAAAAGCGCTACAAAACGTGGCTAAAAATGTTAAAAAATGACTTTTTTCTACTTTTTCTGCATTTTTTCTTTCTTTTTGTTGGTGTTTTCAAGAAAAACATGTATCTTTGCAAGCAGAAATAAAAAATAAGAATTTAAACACAATAAAAGATTAAAGATTATGAAAGCATCTGAAGTAATCGCGAATCTCCAAAGAAGATTCCCAAATGAGCCTGAGTACATTCAGGCAGTTAGTCAGGTTCTCGGTACTATCGAGGAAGAGTACAACAAGCACCCAGAGTTTGAGAAGGCAAACCTCATCGAGCGTCTCTGCATTCCAGACCGCATCATCCAGTTCCGCGTATCTTGGGTAGATGATAAGGGCAACGTACAGACTAACATGGGTTACCGCGTACAGCACAACAACGCGATTGGCCCTTACAAGGGAGGTCTTCGCTACCACAAGTCAGTAAACTTGGGTATTTTGAAGTTCTTGGCTTTCGAGCAGACATTCAAGAACTCTCTTACTACTCTCCCAATGGGTGGTGCTAAGGGTGGTTCCGACTTCTCTCCACGTGGCAAGAGCAACAACGAGGTAATGCGTTTCTGCCAGGCTTTCATGACAGAGCTTTATCGTCACATGGGTCCAGACGAGGATGTTCCAGCTGGTGACATCGGTGTAGGTGGCCGCGAGGTAGGTTACCTCTTCGGAATGTACAAGAAGTTGACACACCAGTTCCAGGGCGTCTTGACCGGTAAGGGTCAGGAGTTCGGCGGTTCATTGATCCGTCCTGAGGCTACAGGTTACGGTAACGTATACTTCCTCTGCAACATGCTCGCTACCAAGGGTATTGACATCAAGGGCAAGACAGTTTTGGTTTCAGGTTCAGGTAATGTAGCCCAGTACACTATGGAGAAGTTGCTCCAGTTGGGTGCTAAGCCAGTTACATGTTCAGATTCAGACGGTTACATCTACGACCCAGACGGAATCGACCGCGAGAAGCTCGATTACATCATGGAGCTCAAGAACGTAGAGCGTGGCCGTATCAAGGAATATGCAGAGAAGTATGGTGTAAAATATGTTGCAGGTGCTAAGCCTTGGTTTGAGAAGGCAGACATCGCTCTCCCATCAGCTACTCAGAACGAAATCAACGAGGAGGCAGCCAAGGCTCTCATCGCCAACGGCGTAATCGCAGTAAGCGAGGGTGCTAACATGCCTTCTACTCCAGAGGCTATCAAGGTATTCCAGGATGCTAAGATTCTCTACTCTCCAGGTAAGGCAGCCAACGCAGGTGGTGTTGCAGTATCAGGTCTTGAGATGAGCCAGAACTCAGAGCGTCTGAAGTGGTCTCGTGAAGAGGTTGATGCTAAGCTCCACGACATCATGAACGATATTCACGCTAACTGCGTGAAGTATGGTACTGAGCCAGACGGTTACGTAAATTACGTAAAGGGTGCAAACGTAGCCGGCTTCCTGAAGGTAGCTAAGGCTATGATGGCTCAGGGCATTGTATAAGGCAAGAAAATTAACAATAAACATTGTTTAAAAATTTTAAATGATAGGAAATAGCGGGTCTGTGACAGATCCGCTATTTTTTTTTGTTTACTCCTTCCCCCACTCCTTCTTTACATTAAAGCAGGGACAGGCTTTGTTGGCAAATTCATTATGACCATGAATCGTGGCTAATGGATATTCCTCCTTCAGCTGCTCGATGAGCGAACGCATTGCCGCTTTCTGGTCTCGGGTTCTTGTATCCTTCGGCTTGCCTTTCTTTGATAAGCCGCCGATGTAGCAGACGCCTATACTGATGGAATTATGGCCCTTGCAATGGGCGCCAACCTCCTCTATCGCACGACCTACATGAATGCTGCCGTCACGATAAATCACGAAATGATAACCTATGCAGCGCAGTCCGCGCTCCCGGTGCCAGCGGTCAATATCCGCTACGGTGAAGTTGCGACCTTCCTTGGTCGCACTGCAATGAATGATGATTTCCTTTATCTTACGCATGATATTGAATATTAATTATTGAAAAATAAGCAGATAATTAAGGGGGATTTCGTCAACACCCCAATCCCTGATAAACAGATTGATTCTGCACGGTAGATGCTTTTTCTTCATCCTCTTGAATTCCTCATTCAACAACTGGCAAAATTCATTATAGCATTCTTCTGATTGCGTAACGATTCCGGTATAATGAGACTTGCCCAGAATGATACTCTTGTTTCTCAGACGTAGCGGACCGTTGCCAGGCACGAAGCGAGCTCTGCGCCTAACAGTACGAGGCACGTAATGGGATCTTAACAGAATAACAGGCTTGATAACAATTTCATATTTTCCTCTTTCATACTTATTTTTCTTCTTTGTCTCCGACACCTTCTTTTGCTTGGTAGGAATGAGAGAAATCTTATAACGTCCTGCTGGCAAATGACGGTTAGGACGTTCTAAGGTGTCACAGAAAATCTTGCCACCTATAACCATTGTGCCATCCACACTCCATGGAGTGAAGCGACGGCGGAATATATTGATGTTCATGATAATTTACAATTAATAATTGATAATGAATAATTGGATCAAGGCCGGCCATTAAGGCTGATTTAAGAACCGAAAACTTAATGACACTTAGTGACCTTGACCCTTAATTACCCCCCAAAATTATATGGTAGGCGAAACTTTCTGATAATGTCTGTCTGGCAATACGCTGATTAAGCCCTGGCGTTTCCAGTTTTTCAGCATCTGTTTCACTGATTCATGAGTGGCACTTGCCCCCTTAACAGCAACGCTCTGCTGCTCTGCCTGTTCGAAGGTGAAGGTTACGTCCAAACGTTCGAAGATGGAATCATTCTTACCCCGACGACAACGGTCCCAAGCAGATTGGCAGCAATAATCCTTTGATGAGAAAGCCTCTTCAATACGATTACGGAAGAAGTAAAGTGCATTATCCAGCTGATAGTCAGCCAGTACATCAAAGACATTCAGCATGGTTGGTGTCTGCGTCTTTACGAGCATTCCCTTCCACAAATCAGGTGACTCCTTCAGCTGTTTCTCGGCTCCATTGAAACCATGCTTCTGAATCAGCGTTTCCAGAACCTTGCAGAGCATGATGCAGGTCATCATTCTCACCGTGGTTGGACAGATACGGAAACGCTGGCGGGCTTTCACCTTGTCGTCATTTTTCATCGTCTCCAGTCTGATCTGTTCCAGCCATTTTCTACCCTTTTCCTCCAGCTTCGGCAGCACTACCTCACCCGACATCAGCGGCAGCAGATGAGCTATCTGAATAATGCGGTCGCGCTGACGTTCGTTCATTACATACATGTTGTCAGAAAGTGGAGTGAAGGTATTATCGGGCGTTTTTGCCACGATTATACGGCTCTGGAAACCATCCGTATAATTGCTTACCACTCGATAGAGCGCATCAGGCGTTCCACACATCACCACGTTCCATAACAGTCTGTCTATATGAACATTCACTGCATCCGCACTTCTTGCTTCACGCTCATAGCTTGTTCCGTCGTAAGCCTGTCTTAACATAACGGAAAAGTCGCTCATCGCCGATTTCCACTTCTGCGCTACGGTGTCAGCTTCCGGAGTAAACGAGAAGGCGTGCTTGCCTTCTGTGTTAGCCAGTCGTTCAGCCAGATTTGCCACCGTATTGTTCAGTGTCAAGCATCTTACAGGCAGTTTCGGCTCTTCCGGCTGCTCCTTCTTGTTCTTGGCTGCACGTTTCTTGGCTCGCCATTCATCCTCCTTCTGCTGATACATTTTGTCCATTTCCTTCACTTCCGAAGTCCATGCGTCAATCACGGGGTCAATACTTCCCTTGCCAGATGCAAAATCACCGGCGATGTAGGAGATGAGGTTCAGCGAGTTCATCTTGCCGTGAACGGAAACCTTCACGCCCGTTGCGAGCATTCCGATGGCAGGACAGATGGCTGTGATTACAGGCAGTGCCAGTGCCGGACCCACTGCGCTGATGGAATCCCGAATGCCTTGCGGCAACTTAGGCAGCGCATTATAATAGAACAGATCATCCTTGGCGTTAGCCTCGTCCAGCGCATTAACCAGCGCCTCATTGTCAGCCGCCGAACCACCACCCGCATTTCCCTGCTTCATTCGTTCCTGACGGATGGCAGAGAGCACATCCTTCAGTCGCTTAGGCATTTGCGTGATTTTCTCGTTCAATGCCGAGTTGATGCAAGCCATCTTTTCCTGTTCGGGAAACCCATCGTAGCAGGGAATAATCTGAGCCAGCAGATTGCGGTCAAAACCACAGATGTGGCGCAGATTCACAGCCAGCTCGAAGGTCAGCGTATTGCGGTTGGAGCGCATCGGCTCCTGCCCATCATTATACATCT
>ERZ1034973.1251-NODE-1251-length-15243-cov-7.878983_pt1 | contig 15243 bp, 10 predicted proteins | sample MGYA00520686_ERZ1034973 | MGnify/ENA primary metagenome ERZ1034973 (study PRJEB33766, sample SAMN09781775) | gut metagenome | biome: gut microbiome | host: Homo sapiens | place: Madagascar | study: EMG produced TPA metagenomics assembly of the PRJNA485056 data... | reverse complement strand
CCCCTTAAAATCTTGGAGATCAAATTCACCTAACCCCATCCAAATTTATTGCGCCCAAATTTATTGCGCCCTTATATAGTCAAAAGGAGTAGCACTAGGCTACCCCTTTATGTGATTATTGACTTTCATTAAGCTTGTTGTGCCTGTTCGTCTTCATCATCGTCAACGTTTTTCCATTTACGTCCTACGAAGAATACTACGATTTGTACTAATCCAATAACAACCATCCAAATTGTCCATTGATCTGTCCAAGTCCAACGAAGACTCATGTCTTCAGTAACTAGGAAGAATACAACAGATAGGATTGCGATTAGAACGGCAAGTACGCGAGTAAATAATCCACGTTTCTTTTCTTGTTCTTTCTCTTCATCATCTTTGTTAGCTGCTTGTTGTCTAGTTTCATCATCCTCTTCTTCGTCATCTTTATTCTTATGACGTTTAGAAATCAACAACAACAATCCGAATAATACCGTAACGATTGCACAAATCAAGTTGATTAATGCCCAGAATTTTTCTGGTCTAGCCTTTGGCGTCTTCTCCTTTTCAACCTTTTCTTCCTTAGGCTCAGCCTTCGGAGTCTTTTCCTTCTTAACTTCTTCTTGTTGTGGAGTTGGAGCAGGAATTACTTGTTGAATGTATCGAGGTGTTGCTGGAGGAGGACTTACTGGAGTTGGAGTTACAGGAGCCGGAGCTGCTGTAATTGTTAATGTACCAACAACCTTAGTAATGTCATAGTTAGAAGCTAATGTCTTTTCATTCAATTTATATTCGAATGCGTTTGCACTATTTCCAACCTCTGTTTGAGTTCCAGTTACCTCATAAGAAGCACCCTCACCTTCTACAAATCCATCACCACTTACTGTGATAGCTGTATTCGTCAATGCTTGACCATCATAAGTCTTACTTACAGTTGCACTTGTCAATGTTACTAAACGCTTAGTAATCTTGTAAGTCTTAGTGAATGATCCTGTGTAGTTTCCTAATCCAGCAACCTTAATTGTCACTGTACCAGCATTTACTAAATCATCACTATATACGACTGTGTAATCCTTATCTACGATTAAATCTTTACCAGTCTTAGTATCTTTAACTGTTAATACTTCTCTGTGTTCTTGACCATCATACTTAGAATCTTTTGGATCACTTACCGTAATACCCGTCTTCTTATCATCTGGAGTACCTGGCTCATCAGGAATAATTGACTTAGACGTTACTGTTAAATTACCGATAGATTCTTTTGCAAGTTTGTAGTTTGTCTCAATAGCTGATCCATTCCACTTCAAACTATACGTGTTCTTTGAAGTACCCTCATCAGTTCGACTACCAGTTATAGTAAATTCTACTGTTTCACCAGAAACAATACCCTCAACCTTACCACCAGCTGTTAATGCAGTTCCATCATAAACCTTTTTTGCAGATTCTGTTGTTACTGTATAAGCCTTTGGTGTGATTTCGTATGTTCTTGTTACTTTTCCAGTGTAGTTACCAATACCTGTAATAATCACTTCAATAATTCCTACATTTGTGAAATCAGAAGTTGAATATTCGACTGTGTAATCCTTACCTTCAACCAATGCATTTCCTTCTTTATCTGCAACTGCAGGAGACCACTTGTGTTCCTTACCATCATATACAGCGTTACTTGGGTTATTGATTGTAACACCACTATAGTTAGGATTTGGTTTTTCTGGATCTTCACCAGGATCGATTGTCTGTTCAGTTACTTTTAAATCACCAATTGATTCACTAGCTAATGCGTAGTTTGTTTCAATAGCTGATCCATTCCACTTCAAACTATAAGTATTCTTAGAAGTACCCTTGTTTGTCTGAGAACCAGTTACCTTGAATTCAACATCTTCACCATCCACAATACCTTCAATCTTACCACCAGCTGTTAATGCAGTTCCATCATAAACCTTATTTGCAGATTCTGTTGTTACTGTATAAGCCTTTGGTGTGATTTCGTATTCTCTGGTTACTGTTCCAGTGTAGTTTCCAATACCTCTAATTGTTACTGTGATTGTTCCAGTTACATTTGTGAAATCTTCAGTTGAGTAAGCTACTTCGTAATCTGTACCTTCAACTAATGCATTTCCTTCTTTATCTGCAACAGCTGGAGACCACTTGTGTTCTTTACCATCATATACTTCTTTACTTGGGTTATTGACTGTAACACCACTATAGTTAGGATTTGGTTTTTCTGGATCTTCACCAGGATCGATTGTCTGTTCAGTTACTTTTAAATCACCAATTGATTCACTAGCTAATGCGTAGTTTGTTTCAATAGCTGATCCATTCCACTTCAAACTATAAGTATTCTTAGAAGTACCCTTGTTTGTCTGAGAACCAGTTACCTTGAATTCAACATCTTCACCATCCACAATACCTTCAATCTTACCACCAGCTGTTAATGCAGTTCCATCATAAACCTTATTTGCAGATTCTGTTGTTACTGTATAAGCCTTTGGTGTGATTTCGTATTCTCTGGTTACTGTTCCAGTGTAGTTTCCAATACCTCTAATTGTTACTGTGATTGTTCCAGTTACATTTGTGAAATCTTCAGTTGAGTAAGCTACTTCGTAATCTGTACCTTCAACTAATGCATTTCCTTCTTTATCTGCAACAGCTGGAGACCACTTGTGTTCTTTACCATCATATACTTCTTTACTTGGGTTATTGACTGTAACACCATTGTATTTATGATTAGGATCATTTGGATCAATAGACTGTTGAGTTACTGTTAATGTTCCAACTGTTTCACTAATTTGATAGTTTGTAGATTTAGCTGTTCCATTCCATTTGATTGAATATGCATTCTTAGAATTTCCAACTTCTGTCTGACTACCTGTAGTAGTAAATGTTGCAGTTTCTTTGTTTACAAATCCACTGATTGTTCCTTCAGCCGTTAATGGAGTACCATCATAAACCTTATTTGCATTTGGCGTTGTTACTGTCAATGTGGCTGGAGTAATAGTGATTGAACCAGGAACTTTCGTAATCTTCAACTTATTCGTTACATCTTTACCTTCAGCATTTTTAATGACTAATGTATCACATGTTGCTTCTATAGCAGTTGTTACATTCGTAGCAGTAGCACTCGATGTAGCTTTTTCTAAAGAATATCCTTTTGGTAGAGCACTAACTGTAACTTCAGTACCATGAGCTAATCCATCGTATGTATAAGTAGAATGTTTTGTTGTAACTACGATTTCATTTTCATTTTCAGTTACCGTTAACGTTCCAACTGTTTCACTAATTTGATAGTTAGTAGATTTAGCAGTTCCATTCCATTCGATTGAATATGCATTCTTAGAATTTCCAACTTCTGTCTGACTACCTGTAGTAGTAAATGTTGCAGTTTCTTTGTTTACAAATCCACTGATTGTTCCTTCAGCCGTTAATGGAGTACCATCATAAACCTTATTTGCGCTTGGCGTTGTTACTGTCAATGTGGCTGGAGTAATTTCATAAGTTCTGTCAAATGTTCCAGTATAGTTACCTTTACCAGTAATTGTGATTGTGATTTTACCAACATTTGTAAAGTCTGTTGTTGAATACGATACATCATAATCTGTTTCAGCTGATAAAATTACATCTCTAAAAATATCTTTGACTTCTAATATTTCCTTATGTTCAAGTCCATCATATACATGACCTTGCGGATCACTAACTGACATATTTTGATCATCCGGATTAATTGACTTAGGCGTAATACTCAATGTACCTTCATTCTTAGAAATGTCATAGTTATTAATATTAAATTTAGTACCAACCGTATATTCAATTGCATTTGTTACTGGACTATCTTTGACTTCAGTTACAGTTCCAATTGCTTGAACACTAATTACTTCACCAGTTACAAATCCATCACCACCAACTGTTACATTCGGTCTTGTTAATGGAGTACCATCATAAGTCTTAGAACCACCTTCACTAGTTAATGTGACTTGACGTTTCGTGATAGAGTAAGTTTTATTTACTGTACCAACATAGTTGCCTTTACCAGTAATTGTAATTGTGATTTGACCAACATTTGTAAAGTCTGTTGTTGAATAAGCTACATTATAATCCTTTCCAGATTCTAATGTCTCGTCTAACTCAGCATCTCTAACAACAAGTACTTCTTGATGTGGGTTACCATCATATACATGACCTTGAGGATCACTAACTGTGATTTTTTGATCTTCTGTATTAATTGACTTAGGCGTAATCACCAAGAATCCGTCGGTTACTGTAAATGTTACATTACTAAAGTTAGAACTGTTATTTTTAAACTGTTCAGCAGCCAATCCCATGTTATATGTACCAGCATCTATACCTTTAGCAACCTTATTTCCACTAAATGTGAAATCAGCTTCATGATATTTATCATTATTAATTGTAACTGTATAGCCTTCAACCTGATGTTCATTACCATCATATCCAACTGTATCAGTTGCACCAACAATTTGAACTTGAACTTCAGTTTCCACTGCCGTAATACTTAATTTACCTTCAGTCTTAGTAATCTGATAGTTATTTTCATTGAATTTTTCGTTTGCAGTATAAGTAATTGTATTTGTTACTTCACCATCACTAACATTAGTAACAGATCCAGTAGCTTTAATATCTTTTACTTCACCATTTACAAATCCATCACCACCAGTTACATTCGGTTTAGTTAAAGGAGTTCCATCATAAGTCTTAGAACCACCTTCACTAGTTAGTGTAATCTGACGTTTGTTGATTGTTAAAGTTCCGTTTTGTTTTGTAACAACAACACGATCCGTAACATCCTTACCATCCTTAGTAACTGTTGCTTCACCAGTAATTACATTGTTATAAGTACCAGCATCAATACCACTAACAGATGCGCTTAATCCTGATACTGTATAACCATCAATTGTCAATGAGTTAAATCCATCTACTACATGATTATTTCCGTCATAAGTAACTTCATCACTCTTAGCTACAACTGTAATCTTGGCTTTTTCAACCCAAACTGCATATAGAACGTTTTCACCATTCGCATCAATATTGATTGTCTGTCCATCTGCATAAGTTGCATTTCCTGTACTAGAATCAGCCCAACCAGCAAAGTAGTATTCTTTACCTTCTACTTCTGGAGCTCTAAAGCCTAATGAATCATGAGCTTCAATTGTTACTGCTTCATTATTCATGACATTAACTGTCTTAGCTGTACCAATTCCATTACCAGGATTATAAGTCAATGTTGTAGAAGTTTCTGCATTGCCCCAAGTTGCCGTTAAGATAATCTCATTATTCTTATTTGCAATATCCTTGTTAACTTCAAATGACTGTCCAGGCTTATAAACGTTTCCATTTAATTCCCAACCTAAGAATTTCTTACCTGAAGTAGTAGTCGCATTACCAGCTACGGTAACCTTAGCTCCACCAGCATAAACCTTACCATCTGTAGGAACAGTTGCATCAGTCTCAGTACCAGGATCATAAACAACCGTTAATTCACCTTTATACAACCATTTACCAACGATACTTGTATCTCTAGTAATTGTGTTATTTGTATTGAATACTTCCGAAGTAATATTTCCATTACCATCCGCATAATACCAACCCGCAAATGAGTATTCATCGATTGTTGGAATACTTGGTAATACTGTACTAGCTACTGTACCAGCTTCTACATTCTTAGAATCCCTAACTACATCCCCTTCAGGATTATTCAAGTTATAAGTTAATTTAACATCAGAAGCCGTCCACTTTGCGTATAACGTAACATTTTGAGCTGGCATCTTCTTGCCACTAAAGTTATATGCTTCACCTTCACAAAGTTCATTTTCATACCATCCATCAAATACATAGTATTCTGGAAGTGAACTAGGTCTAGCAGGTGTATAGTTCTCGTCAGAAATACTTTGTTCATACTTCTTAGAAGCACTCTTATCTACTTTACCATTATTGATAAACTTTAAGTCATAAGAATTACGTGTATAGTAGAACTTAGCACCATTATAGCTTTGGCCAATTCTTGCACTAATTCTTTCGTTTAATGTAAATCCCTTTAAAGGGTATAAGTCTTCTTTGGTGATTGAAATATTACTGCCATACATTTTATCTGTGTGATCTAATCTATATTTGATACCGCCTACAGTAATATTTGAATTTTCTCCAGGAAGTATTTCTACATAATACGATGCTGCACAATAATAATTGCCAGTTTGTGGACCATAGAACTTAGCACCGCCTAATGGCATAGTGTTAATATTTGCTTGATATGTTGAACCATTATCTTTAGTAGACCATGTTGAACTACCACTGTAAGTCGGCCATTGTTTACTAATATCTTGACCATATTTTGCAGTAATTCTTAAATTTGTATACTCTTTTGAAGATGTATACCAAGTTGAATAACTATAGAACCTAACTTCATACACATTTCTCTTATAGTAAACACTAACGATTGTAGATCCATCACCCTTGATTGTCTTTTTAGTAACTGGCTGTGCTGTAAATCCTTCATAAGATTTTGCCTTTGCGTTTGCTTCTGTTCCAGTAAGACCAGTTTTATTTTCAGATTCATGGAATGAATATCCATTATCATCGGCATTTTCCCACCAATGAATAACTGTATAGTAGACTGTTGTTGCTGTCCAATGAGCCTTTAAAGTCATCGGTTTAGTAATTTCTTTGTCATTCTCTACTTTTTCTTCACCATCATACCAACCAACAAATGTGTAACCAGGCTTTTTAGGTGTTGTTTGATCATTTAGAGAGATTTTATCAAATACGAATTGAGAATCAATTGCGCTTCCACCATCAGAATCAAAAGTTACCCAATAACCTTCTTTAATAATCGCATATACATTTACAGAAGTACTTCCTTCTGGAACTGTGATATTTTTTGCGATATTATCTGTACCATTCGCTTCTGCTGCCCAACCAACTAATTTGTGAGTTGCGTCAACATCATAAGATACGCTTGAGTAATCATGACCATTGTGGTCTGCAACCTTTTCTGTACGCATAATTTGTGTTCCTTCCGGATTATAGAAGTAAACATATAATGCGTCTTCGTATTTTGCAGTAATTGTACGAGTTTCAGTCTTAGTAATTGTCTGTACACCAAAGCCATCAAACTTAGATCCATTTTCTTGCCATTCCACAAATGCTTTTCCAGCAATATCTGGAGCCGTTGGAGTAATCAATGTATCACCCGTTTTAACGATTTGTGTACTTACATTTTGTTCATTTGCAACAAAGTTAAATGTTGTCAATTCGACTTTCTTTTCACCCGTAATAACATAAATTGAGAAGTGATTTGCATCAAAGCTTTGTGTATTTGTAGCAACCTCAGTTACCGTACTTGCATCATCTGTAACATGGTAAACATTGACTTCTTCACCACCAACTGCTACATTTTCAAAGCTAACATTAACAATTCCGTTTGGTTGAATTTCGATACCATCTGCATTCACAATCGTAATATCCAGAGCTATAGCTGAATCAACCTCTTTATCCTTTTCCGTAACTGTTTCTTCAACAGCGTTCAAAATAGCTTTTCTTGTAACACGCTTAACGATTAATTGTGCACCACTAGGTAAAACACCTTCGGCCGCCGTTACATGAACGGTTACGTTTCCAGCTGTAGCACTCATATCAAATGCAGGATACTCTGGTAATTCTTCCTTCGCTTCTGGGTCTGCCTCAGCATCTTCTTCTGTTTTTTCTTCAGTTTTGTTTTCTTCTTGAGCTTCATTTGCTTCTGGGTGCGATTCTGTCATTACCTTCTGGTAAACAAATTTCACACTTGTCAAATCTGAAGTCACATTTAAATTTGCCTGGGCTGCAGCTACGATTTGTGAATCATTCATAACTACATCTTTTAGGGTATAACCATCAAAATTCAACATCACACTTGCATCCGAATTCAAGCTGTAACCCATCTCATACTCATGAGTGGTAGCATCTTGTAATATTGTTCCATCTTCAGCTACATAACTTAATGTTACAGACTTGGTTTCAGGCACTTGTACAAACTCTTCTTTCGCATCTATTGCAGGCGCTTCAGTTTGTTCGACAGCCACTTGTTGCGAACCCTCTTCAACCGTTACCGGTTCTTGTTCTTGGGTTTCTTCTATTATTGGTTCTTCTGATAGCGTATTCGCATAGTAAGTATCTGCCAATCCGAACTGAACAGCCATCGCAAGCGACAACATGATCGCCGATGCTCTCTTCAAGTTCTTCAACATATTCAATTTTCCTCCTTTTCTATTCTTAGATAGTTACCCTTCCCATCTACAAATAAAGTATAGAATTTTAACGGTTAGAAAGTGGTTATAAAACATATAACTTTGTCTTTTTTGTTACACAATTTTCATTTGTTTACAACGTTTACTTTTAAAATAAAAAGCCATCCAATTGGATGACTTAACGCTCACTGATTTTTGTTTCTACATCAATCTCATAAGGAAGCTGTACAAGTTTTACCCCCGCCTCATGAAACATACGCTTACTCGCAATATTACCTTCAGTCCCATCATACTTATCACTTTCATATACTACGCAAGAAATGCCAGCCTGAATAATGGCCTTTGCACATTCATTACAAGGAAATAATGAAACATATAAAGTACAACCATGAAGGTCTTGAATACTATTTAAAATCGCATTTAATTCAGCATGCACAACATAAGGATACTTAGTCTCAAGAAATTCACCATCTCGATCCCAAGGAAACTCCTCATCTTCACAACCATAAGGAAAACCATTGTAGCCAAGTCCAACCACTCTTTTTTGAGGATTGACTATACAAGCTCCTACACGCGTATTTGGATCTTTTGAACGCTTTGCACTCAAATGAGCCATGCCCATAAAATATTGATCCCAACTTAATACATCATCACGCATTATTCTTCCCCTTCTCTAAGTTCATTTAAAACTCTTTCAAAAGTAGGTTCTAAACCAATCTCAAAACGCATCTTTTCCTTTGTCGTAGGATGCACAAATTCCAATGCACACGCATGCAACAACTGACCATTGGCCTGAATTGTTTTTCTAGGACCATACTTGGGATCTCCTGCGATTGGATGTTCAATATACTGCATATGAACACGAATCTGATGTGTTCTACCTGTCTCTAACTGACACTTGATATACGCAAATTTTTTGAAGTTTTCCAATACTGTAAAATGCGTAATCGCATCCTTCGAATTATTTGCGGTAACCGCCATCTTCTGACGATCCTTTTCATCACGACCAATTGGTGCATGAATCGTACCATGCTCGTGCGTAAAAGGATTATGTACAATAGCTACATATTCACGATGACACGTTTTATCCTGTAATTGCTGACTTAAAGATTCATGGGCCACATCATTCTTGGCAACAACCAATAATCCAGACGTATCCTTATCAATACGATGTACGATACCTGGACGCATCACCCCATTAATACCACTCAAATCTTTACAATGATACAACAACGCATTCACTAAAGTTCCAGAATAATGACCAGGAGCTGGATGCACAACCATGCCCTTTGGCTTATTGATCACAATAATATCATGATCCTCATATACAATATCCAAATCAATTGGTTCAGGAAGGACTTCCATAGAATCTAGTTCAGGAATAGAAACCTCGATTTCATCCCCTACACAAACTTTATAACTTGCCTTCATCAGCTTTTGATTGACCAAGACATTTCCTTCGTCTAACAAATCCTTAATTCTCTTACGTGAAAAATCCAATTTTTCCGCAAGAACCTTATCCAAACGATCCAATTTAGTGTCTTCATCTATCTTTAAGATTCTTGTTTCCATCTCTCTTGCTCCTTCTTATCATCTATAAACATACTTACTAATATTAATGCGATACCCACTGTAATACAGATATCTGCTACATTAAATACGGGAAATGGATAGCCAAAAATATAGAAACTAAAAAAGTCTCTTACAAAGCCTAGCGTCATACGATCGATAAAGTTTCCAATAGCTCCCGAAAAAACTAAAGACAAACAAATCTGATAACGCGAATCATTCGTTTTAAAAAACATATATACCATACCTACTAAGGCAATAATGGTAAGTGCGGCAAAGAAGCCCATTCCAGCTTCCGCAAACATACTAAAACCTGCCCCTGTATTTCGAACATATGTCAAATAAAAGAAATGATTGATCATTTCAACCGTATCATTTAATGCGATAGACTTCTCAATAGCCCACTTTGTCCATTGATCTAGTCCCAAAGTGACCAACACAATCAATAGTGAAGCCACTGTAGTTTTACCTTTTTTCATATACTTCCCCTTTAAAAAGACTTGTTTTTTCGATGCAAAAATAACATCTTAAAAAACAACCATACACTCATCCCAATCGCAATGATGTACCCAAAAAATCCTAGTGCTGGTATTCCCATAATCATCGGCTTCATCTTTGTCGTACAAATCAAACTTGAACCCACAACCAAAGCGGCAATCAACACACATACAATCAAACGATTCACCATCTGATCAATCTTGGCAAGTGGAGCTTGAGAACCCATTAGATTCAAATTTACCTTGATCTGTCCTCTTTGAACCATCTTCAACACATCGCTTGCCTGCACAGGAATATCAACCGAACGAGAAAGCGCATCAATACTTCGCTTAAATCCCGACTTGATTTCTTTCTCCCAGTCAATTTTTGTCAAACTTGACTTATGACTCATCGCAATCTTCATCGTATTCATATTCGGATCTAAAGCCGTTAACGTTCCTTCAATCGTCATCATAGAACGAGCTAACATACTAATGCCTTTAGGCAAAGAAATCGAATATACATGACAAATTGAAAACATATCCTGAATCAGTTTGGCAACATCAATTTCTGAATATGGAACACTTAAATATTGATTCACAAAACGATCCATATCCGCACAAAAAGCCGTATAATCAATCTCCTTTTTACAATCCCCTATCATCAAGATACAATCCACTAACTTTTGTGTATCCCTCAAGGCAATGGCACGAACAGCCTCCTTCATCGTTTCACGCTCATTCGCATCTAAAGTGCCCATCATACCAAAATCGATCCATACGATTTGATTATCACGAATTCTTAGATTTCCCGAATGTGGGTCTGCATGAAAGAAACCATTCTCAATAATCTGTGAAATATAATTAAATGCCAATTTATCCGCTATCTCACTACGATCATATCCCAGTTCATCTAATTTATTTGAATCATTGATCTCAATGCCATCCACATATTCCATCACAAGAATATTCTTTCTTGTATATTCATCATAAATCTTTGGCGCATCAATAAACTTACAATCCTTATAATCATTCTTAAAGCGTTTCGCAAATTGAGCCTCAATCGTAAAATCCATCTCCTGTTTTGCGGTTGTCCAAAATTCATCGATGACCATATCTAGATCCACTACGCTTGATACAATATCTGAAAGATTCAATATCTTAACAGCCTTTCTTAACAAGGCCACATCCCGTTCCATCCACTCATAGATCTTAGGACGCTGAATCTTAAGCACAACTCTTTCTTTCGACTTCAAAGTAGCTGCATGCACCTGCGCAATTGATGCTGAACCTAGACAAATCTCATCAATACTTTCAAACTCTTCTTGAAATAAATCGCCATACGTCTCTTGAATGATTTGTTCAACCATAGAAAAAGGCATGGGACTTGCCTGCGAGCGCAGCTTCATCAACTCTTTACAATAACGCTCAGAAAATAGATCCTGTCTTGTCGACATAATTTGCCCAATCTTAACGAAAGTAGGACCCAAGTCTTCAAGTATCATACGAAGTTTAACGGGATCCATTCCTTTTTGGATATGATGTTTTCTTAATATAGATACAATCTGCGCAAACCTTGCACTCGTTGACATCGTATTCGTATCACTCATCGTTTCACATCCTGCTTTCTACGTAAAGGCGTATTTGTCACTTTACCCCTTTTTAAATTCCTTAGCGAATTTGACTTCTTTTTATCATCCACCAGAATCATTCTCAACAAACGACTCCAGTCTCTATTATTTTTCACCATAACAGTATTTTAACACACTTGTTAAAAATCAAAAAGAAACAGTATAAACTGTTCCTTAATAGTAGTCATCCACCAATGTAATTTTATCCTTTAATGCCTTGCCATATCGAAGACTTACATGAATTTCACCATTCTTTGCACAATACTCATCATAACTCTTCGATTTGAACGTATCAAAAATGGTTTGAAGATTCTTTGACATTTCATAATCATCCATCTGTAAATCCAATTGATCCCCATCCTGCACAACATGAAGCATTTTAGGATATGTGATCACCAATGAATTATTCGGTAATTGATTATCTTCCACCATCTCATCCACAACGACACGTACATCGCCAACCGAGCTTAAATACGTTTTTGTATACAAACGACAACGATCTGGCATTGTCGTTGTCATAGTCTGCGTTTCTTGAGACAAATCAATTTGATTTGGACTAATTTGACTCAATTCATATACAAAAGTTCCACAGCCAAACACAAATAATAAGATTGAAACAACCAACAATACACCTAACTTACGCATTTGTATCCACCCTCTTAGGCCAAGCACGAACTAACATCAATAGTATTGCCAAACTTCCTAACACAAAGGCAATATCCATACAATATAATCCAGCGCTTGTCGTGGCATATACAATAGTTACATATATTAATACAACTAATCCAATACCACTACCAATCAAAACGCACGCTACAGGAATCATAGCCAAGACTAAGATCACCTTTAAGACATCCGATTCAAGATGTCTTGGCTTTCTTTCATGATACAAAGGACGCTCAGGTGTTGGAGGCAAATCACTCGATTTAATATTATCATTCCAAGTATCTTTGATATCATCCATCACACCCACATTATGCGCATGCAAACGATAACGCTCCACTCTTTTAGCCATAACTTTCACAAAGAAATAAATGGCTAAACATAAATATAGTATGCGACATAAACTTAACATAAAATCTGTGATCATATAGAATCCGACAAAGAATGAAAAAATCATAGACAATAAGAATTGGCATAATATATCGACCACGATGACTTTTCCAATCAACAAAATCAACACTAAAACAATCGCATCAAATAAGATGTGAAAAATTTCATTCATCGAAAAATTACCAAGCTTAGAAAACAATTCCTCAACCTTGGCATACACCTTATCAATCGTTTTATCTGCACGATTTGAAAATGGATCCATTGAATCCGTATTGATCTTATAAGCATCTAGAATATCTTTTACCAACTCATCCACATCGCCAAAACCAGCAACAGCCTCTTCTTCTGCAACACCACTGGCAATCTTGTCATCAATATACGTTCCATATTCTAATACGATGTCTTCTCTTTCTTTATCGCTAATCAACGATAACTTTTGATTTAAAACATCCAAAAATTCCTTTTTTAACACTCTACTCCACTCCTTTCAAATATGCATTTACACTATCTGAAAAATCCGTCCACTCCGATAATAATGCATCATATCTTTCAAGTCCTAAATTTGTGATATGATAATACTTTCTTGGAGGACCCTCCGTAGATTCTTTTAAATAAGACTCCAACAAACGATCGTTCGACAATCGCTTCAACAAAGGATAAATCGTACCTTCATTTACTTGAATTACCTCGTTGATACGAGACACAAGCTGATACCCATATAGATCATCCGATACAATAGCCTTTAATACAATCAACTCTAAAACACCTTTTTTAAATTGAGTATTCATGCGTTTCACCCCTATTCTTTCCCATTAATGATGGTTGAAACACATCTACATACATCTTTTCCAAAGTTGTCAATGAAAGATTACGAATCGACTGTACATACTTAAAGTTTGGATTCATAATCCCATTCTTATATTTCAATTTCAATTCATACGCCTCATTATATTCAATGGCACCCACACCAATTACCTGAACACACATAAATAATTTCGAAGCTTTATTTAACCCCATGATTTTTCCGTTACGAATCCAACCACAAAAATACACCGGAATATTTTGGAAAGAGTATCCCGAAATATGGTCAATCGAAATCACAGGAAGATTCTTTTTTTTACCTAAACATTGCGCATATTCTTTTGTTGCTCCATGTTTAGAACAATAAATCACCGCTCTTGGCTGCATAATATCACCCCGTTCACTATTATGATATACACACTACCTTGGATTGTCAAGTACTGTGTTATACGTATTTGATTTAGATGAATTTAACATCGAATATTCACTTTATTTTAAAATATCTATCTAACGAAGATTTTAGTAGAATATAGGTGAAATAATATATAGTGCTAATTGATCCTTTAATGTATTAACACAAACACCTGGAAACATATAGGTATCTGGATAACAAAGGTCAACATACAGTGGATACAGTAGCTCAGATGGAATATGAAAGAATTAAAGAAGAAAAATAAAATGAAATTTCAAAGATTTAAACGCGGAAGTGTTGTAATGGTGGAATTTTCACCATCTATGGGTAGTGAAATCAAGGGGAAACATTTAGCTATCGTTTTAACGAAAAATGATTCACCTAATAATGGTGTGCTAACGGTAATTCCATTAAGTTCAAAAAATAAGCCTTATTATGTTCCAATCGGTAATTTTTTTCTTAATGAAGCAATCCCTTTCTTAGATAAACAATTAAATGAATTCATAGAGAACATTAAAAATGTTACAGATGAAGAGAAAAAAGCAATGTTAGATAATGCAAATAAGTTTATTTTGGTTGCCAAAATGTATCAAAAAATGGGTGTTGACTCCTATGCAATGGTACAAAATATCTCCACAATCAGCAAATTAAGAGTTCTTAAACCAATAAACAAGTATGATCCCATTTTAAAAATTAGAGTTTCAGATGAAATCATGACAATACTTGATAATAAATTAATAGAATTATTTACAAAGTAAATCTTTTGACTTTAGAGTTATGAGATGTTAATATGCTTATGAACAACGGCCTTAGCGCCATTGATTATTACACAACGGCCTTAGCGCCATGTAGAAAGTCACTGATTTATTTCAGTGGCTTTTCTTTATTATCAAATCTTTGTGTGAATGTCAAATCTATGGCTGCTTAATTAATGCTGAAAAAGAGATTTTGGACGCAATTTCAAATTTTTAGGACCTAATTAAGATATAATACAACATAAAATCATTAAATCCCCTTTACATAAAAGGGGATTTTGCTTAGTTAGTAAATTTTTCGTAGATGTATGCCTTGTTTATGCATATGATTTATAC
>ERZ1034973.1248-NODE-1248-length-15271-cov-16.163183_pt1 | contig 15271 bp, 10 predicted proteins | sample MGYA00520686_ERZ1034973 | MGnify/ENA primary metagenome ERZ1034973 (study PRJEB33766, sample SAMN09781775) | gut metagenome | biome: gut microbiome | host: Homo sapiens | place: Madagascar | study: EMG produced TPA metagenomics assembly of the PRJNA485056 data... | reverse complement strand
AAGCTTCACCTCGGCAAAACGTTCAAGCAAGCTTGACGTTCTGCACTCGGTTTGCTTTATCTTTGCATAAGATAAGCTGCACCTCGGCAAAACGTTCTTGTTAAAAGCAATCTATATGGAAAATAAAAAGATGATAACAATACTTGGTCCTACGGCTTGTGGGAAAACTTCTGTGGCTACAGCATTGGCTGCCGACATGGAAGGCGAGATCATTAGTGCCGATTCGCGACAGGTCTATCGTGGTATGGATATAGGTACAGGAAAAGATCTTGCCGATTATGTTGTTGATGGCAAGTCTGTTCCATATCATCTCATTGATATTGCTGACCCTGGAACCAAGTACAACCTATTTGAATATCAACGCGACTTTCACGATGCATACAACGACATAACATCAAGAGGCGTTCTTCCTGTTCTTTGTGGAGGTACAGGTCTTTATATTGAGGCGGTTCTGAAAGGATATAGCCTGTCGACGGTACCTCAAAATCAAGAATTGCGCAATCGGCTTGAGGGAAAGTCGCTTGAGGAACTTACAGCTTTGCTTATTGACTTAAAGAAGAAAAATGGGTCAAACATGCACAATCGTTCAGATGTCGACTCTTGTCAGCGTGCCATCCGTGCCATAGAAATAGAGGAGCATAACCTGCATCACCCAATGCCTGAACGAGAGTTGCCTCCTGTTCCATCTCTCATCATAGGTCTCGATATTGATCGTGATGAACGACGTGCTAAAATTACGCGTCGTCTGCGACAGCGACTTGATGAAGGTATGGTTGACGAGATTCGCAGCATTCTAAATAAAGGAGTCGCTCCTGAAGACCTTATTTATTATGGCCTTGAATATAAATATGTGACAGAACATGTCATTGGTAAGCTTTCCTTTGATGAGATGTTTCGTCAACTTGAGATTGCAATTCATCAGTTTGCTAAGCGTCAGATGACATGGTTCCGTGGTATGGAGCGACGAGGCTTTACCATACATTGGATAAGTGCTTCTCTATCAATGGAACAGAAAATAAATGAGATAAAACAACTTTACAACGACAGCCTGAAACAATAAAGCTTATGATAACAGATAACCGATGGGGCATAATTTATTGTCCGAAACATGAACCTCTGCATCGTGGCAAGAAATGGGAGCGTATAGAGCAATGTTTGCATGAAAACAACATTGAGTTTGATTTTGTGCAGAGTGAAAATACGGGTAGTGTGGAACGTCTTGTCAAGATGCTCATCAATAACGGCTACAAGACAATCGTTATTGTGGGTGGTGATTCTGCTCTAAACGATGCTGTCAACTGCCTGATGCAGGTAGACAAGGCTACGCGCGACAGCATAGCTCTTGGTGTCATTCCAAATGGCCTAATGAACGATTTCGCTCATTTCTGGGGATTCCGCGAGCGTGAAATAGAGCAAACCGTTTCATGGTTGAAAGCTCGCCGTTTGCGCAAGATCGATCTTGGGTGCATACGTTACACTAACAAACATGGAGAAGCCTGTCATCGCTATTTCCTAAATTGTGTAAACATCGGTCTTATTGCTTCTATTATGAATCTGCGCCGTCAGACACGTCATTTTTTTGGCTCACGAACCTTGTCGTTTCTATTCTCTTTTATGCTTCTTATATTTCAGCGCCTTGAGTATAAAATGCATCTGAAGATAAATTCAGACACCGTAAAGCGCAATGTTATGACTGTTTGTATTGGCAACTCTACAGGTTATGGTCAAACGCCTAATGCTGTGCCATATAATGGTTTGCTTGACGTATCGGTTGTTTATCATCCTGAGATGACACAGCTCTTTGAGGGATTTTATCTCTTTGTGCGTGGTAAGTTTCTTAATCATCGTAGCGTGCATCCGTATCGTACGAAAAAGGTGGAGGTGCTTGAGGCAAAGAAGGCTCTTGTTGGCATAGACGGAAGGTTAATGAACACTCCTGTAGGTCCCTTCTCTGTAACGGTAGAACAAGAAATAATAAATTTCATGATTCCAAAATAGAACGTTCTTTTTATTTTGTAATGTAAATTATTGCGAATTAAAAACAAGCAAAAGACACCTTATAAAAAACAAAAGACTGCAAGCAGTTATAAAAACGACATAAACGGCCTAATGACCGATTTGGGTTAGATATCTGCAATGAATAAAAGCAACAAGCACAACAAAACCTGTTGTGCTTGTTGCTTTTATCTGCTGTTTATACAGTTCCTCTATTTTTTATGACCTTTGCTTTTTATACAATACAGCTTAACCCATTCTTGAGATCTCTATTAGCTCCTCCTTGTTGAGAATCTTTATGTTGCGGCGGTATATCTCAATAAGCCCTTCAGATGCAAAGGCAGAGAGTGTGCGAATAGCGTTGCTTGTTGTCATGTTTGAGAAGCATGCGAGGTCTTCTCTGCTCATAGACAAGCACGATTTGCCCTCATCAGTTTCTGTGCCATACTCATCGGTGAGCATTAGCAACGTCTCTGCCAGTCGGCCACGGATATGTTTCTGTGTGAGGTTTACAATGCGTTCATCAGACCCTCCGAGAATTTTTGCAAGGTGTCTAAGAATAAACATTGCGACACTTGTGCTCTTTGATGCTAATGTCTCAACATATTTAAGGGGAAGCTGGGCAATGACAGTAGGCTCAAAGGCAATACTGTTGGTCTTATAAGTCTCGTTGGCAAAATAAGCTCTAAAGGCAAAAAACTCTTTTGCTTTAACTATGCGCAGAATTTGTCTTCTACTGCCGCTTCCCACTCCGTCTTTGTATATCTTGGCTTTGCCGCTTATAATATACATCATGTGTGTAGGGGTGCCGTGGTCATTATAGATCAGTTCACCTGTTTTATAATGGCGTATAACAATATTGCGTGAAAGCTCAGCTTTTTGTTCGCCAGTAAGAGGTTCCCACATATTAGCTATTTCTTTTACAACGTCTTGCTTTCTAGGTTCATTGGCATTTTCCATCGATCGTTTCGGTTTTGTTTATTTTTGTGGTCGAGTTTCAACCACGTTTGTTACATTTGCAAATGTACATTTTTTCAATTTATTAATGAAATTTTTTATGTGTTTTTTTCTTGATTTAGTAAAAAATTTTTTTTGAATAAAAAATGCTCACCACTTTAAACCGTACAACTCTAAATTGTACTTTACATTGTGTCGGCACACAGTTGTACTTTCGATGTTGCGGCATGCTCATATAACAATATGATGAGATGTAATATGACTTTTTTTGAAAAATATTGTACTATTATTTTGTTTAAATTAAAAAAATGTCTAACTTTGAATTCGTAAGGCGAAGCTGGCATTCGCTGGCTATAACCTATATTAACGTTTTGATAAATAATTTAACGCCTTAAAGAAAATATGAGTTATCTGCGATTCGAAAAAGCTCTGATGACCAACCTGGAAGAATCATTGCCAAGAGAGCTGCTACGTACCAACCGTTCAGGAGCCTACTCGTGCTCTACGATTGTCGACTGCAACACTCGAAAGTATCATGGTCTGCTTGTTGTGCCCGTTCCGGAGATTGATGACGAGAACCATGTGTTGTTGTCATCTCTCGACGTGACAGTGGTGCAGCATGGTGCCGAATTCAACCTTGGTTTGCATAAATATCAGGGCAACAATTTTAGTCCAAAAGGTCACAAGTATATCCGTGAGTTCGACTGTGACAAGGTGCCCACAACCATTTATCGTGTAGGTGGCGTGGTGCTTAAAAAAGAAGTTGTGTTCCAGCATTATGAGGACCGTATCCTCATACGTTACACGCTTGTTGATGCCCATTCAGACACGAAACTGTTGTTGCGTCCGTTCCTGGCTTTCCGTAGTGTCAGACAGTTTACACATGAAAATTCTGTAGCCTCACGGAAATACAATGAGGTGGAGAACGGAATCAGTACATGTATGTATGCAGGGTATCCTGAGCTTTACATGCAGTTTAGCAAAAAGGTTAGTTTTAACTTCAAGCCCGATTGGTATCGTGGCGTGGAATATCCTAAGGAGCAAGAGCGTGGCTACGCTTCAAACGAGGACCTTTATGTGCCTGGATTTTTTGAGGTAGACATAAAGAAAGGTGAGAGCATTGTTTTCTCTGGCTCTACATCTGAGTGTAAACCTCGTGGTCTGTCGCATCTCTTCCAAAAAGAGGTAGACGAGAGAAGTCCGCGTGACAACTTCTTCCATTGTCTTGTAAACGCTGCACACCAGTTCCATAAACGTACAAGCAAGGACGAACGTTATCTGCTTGCCGGTTATCCTTGGTTCAAGTGCCGTGCACGCGATACGTTCATTGCCCTCCCCGGTCTGACTCTTTCTATCGAGGAACAAGACTATTTTGAGCTGGTTATGAAGACTGCAGAGCGCGGTTTGCGCGAGTTTATGGCAGACAAACCTCAGACCGGTTACATGGTTGAGGTGGAACAGCCTGATGTCATGTTGTGGGCTATTTGGGCGATACAACAATATGACAAACATGCGGGACGTCAGAAATGCTCGCAAATGTATGCAAAACTACTTAAAGACATTATTTATTTTATCCTTGACGACAAGCATCCTAACCTTGTTGTAAAAGACAATGGTTTGCTCTATACCGAAGGACGTGAGAAAGCCGTGACATGGATGAACTCTACCGTTAATGGACATCCTGTTGTGCCGCGTACAGGTTATATCGTAGAGTTTAACGCGTTGTGGTATAATGCGCTTAAATTCAGTGCTGATGTTGCTGCTTACAGTAATGACCATGTTGCTGCAGAAAAGCTTGAGACGCTTGCAGACCAGTGTCGTACATCATTCGTGGCAACATTCCTTAACCAGTATGGATATCTTTTCGATTATGTGGGAGGTGCCGATGCCGATTGGAGCGTGCGGCCAAACATGATCTTTGCCGTCGCTCTCGACTATTCGCCTCTGGAGCCTTCTCAGCAGAAGAGTGTTCTTGACATGTGTACCCGTGAGCTTCTCACACCTAAGGGCTTGCGCTCTTTGTCTCCTAACAGCACAGGCTATAACCCCATGTATGTCGGTCCACAGACACAGCGCGATTTCGCTTACCATCAGGGAACAGCATGGCCGTGGCTTGGAGGTTTCTATATGGAGGCTTGTCTGCGTGTCTATAAACGCACACGTCTGAGCTTCATCCAGCGACAGATGGTAGGCTATGAGGACGAGATGTCTCAACATTGTCTTGGTACAATTCCAGAACTGTTCGACGGCAATCCACCGTTCCACGGACGAGGAGGTATCTCGTTTGCCGTTAATGTGGCAGAGGTGTTGCGCACACTCGAATTACTTGAAAAATATAAATACTAAAACAGAAGGAGGACAATTATCATGAAAGTACTTATGTTCGGATGGGAGTATCCTCCTCATGTGTATGGTGGACTCGCTACCGCTAACTTTGGTATATCACAGGGTCTTCATGCTCAAGGAGATGTAGAGACGGTGTTGTGTCTACCGCGTCCTTTCGGCGATGAAGACCAGACAGCATGCCGCATTGTGGCTATGAACTGTGTGCCTATTGCATGGCGTGATGTCGACTACGACTATGTAAAGAGCCGCATCTCTAACGTGATGGATCCCGACTATTATTATCACTTGCGTGACCATATCTATGCCGATTTCAACTATATGCACGTCAACGACCTTGGCTGTATGGAGTTTGCTGGCGGCTATCCATCTAACCTGCACGAGGAGATCAACAACTATTCTATCATTGCAGGTGTGGTGGCCCGCACAGAAGAGTTTGACATTATTCATGCACACGACTGGCTGACCTATCCTGCCGGCATAAACGCCAAGCATGTCAGCGGCAAACCGTTGTGCATACATGTTCATGCAACCGATTTTGACCGTTCGCGCGGAAAGGTGAACCCCACGGTTTATGCCATAGAGAAAGACGGTATGGACAATGCTGACTGTATAATGTGTGTGTCAGAACTTACTCGACAGACCGTTATACACCAGTATCACCAAGACCCGCGCAAATGTTTTACCATGCACAATGCTGTTTATCCTTTGCGTCAGGAACTTCAAGACATTCCACGTCCTGACCACACAGGACGCGATAAGGTGGTGACCTTCCTTGGCCGTATCACTATGCAGAAAGGTCCTGAATATTTTGTTGAAGCAGCCAACATGGTGTTGCACCGCACACGCAACGTGCGTTTCTGCATGGCAGGAAGTGGCGACATGATGGATCAGATGATCTATCTCGCAGCAGAGCGTGGCATCGCCGACCGGTTCCATTTCCCTGGCTTCATGCGTGGAAAACAGGTCTATGAGTGTCTGAAAGACTCTGACGTTTATGTCATGCCTTCGGTGAGCGAGCCGTTCGGTATCTCACCCCTTGAGGCTATGCAGTGTGGCACGCCCACTATCATATCCAAGCAGAGCGGATGTGCCGAGATTTTGGACAACTGTATAAAGGTCGACTATTGGGACATCAACGCCATGGCCGATGCTATCTACTCTATCTGCCACAACGACAGCCTCTTCCATTACTTGCAGGATGAGGGTAAGAACGAGGTAGACCAGATAACATGGGAGAAGGTAGGCCAACGCATACGCGACCTGTATATAAGAGTAATGAATCACCAACTATAACACGAACCTAACATTCAAATTTTTCAGATGAAGACAATTTGTTTATATTTCGAAATACATCAGATAATACAGCTTAAGCGTTATCGTTTCTTCGACATCGGTACCGACCACTATTATTATGATGACTATGAGAACGCGCGTATAATAAATGACATTGCAGAGCGTTCTTACATTCCGGCACTTAACGCCATGCTTGAGATGATCAAGCAGAATGGCAAGTATTTTAAAGTAGCTTTCTCTCTTTCAGGCGTGGGCATGGAGCAGTTGGAAATGCACGCTCCTCAGGTTATCGAAAAGCTACAGGAACTTAACAACACAGGGTGCGTAGAGTTCTTGGCAGAGCCTTACTCTCACGGTTTGGCTTCCCTCGTAAACGAGGAGAGCTTCAAGAAGGAGGTTAAGCGTCAGTGTGACAGAATGAAGGAGTATTTTGGACAGACACCAAAGGTTCTTCGCAACTCATCTCTCATCTATAGCGACGACATTGGTCTGCAGGCTGCTCAGATGGGATTCAAGGGCATGCTTACCGAAGGTGCCAAGCATGTGCTCGGATGGAAATCGCCACATTATGTTTACAACTGCGCGCTTGCTCCTGATCTTAAACTCTTGTTGCGCGACGTTACGCTCAGCGATGACATCTCGCTGCGTTTTAGCAATAAAGACTGGGACGGCTATCCTCTCTTTGCAGACAACTATATTGACCGCATCGCCTCAATGCCCGAGGAGGAGAAGGTCATTAACATCTTCATGGAGCTGTCTGCGTTAGGTATTGCCCAGCCTCTGTCAAGCAACATCCTCGATTTCTTGAAGGCTCTGCCTGTTTGCGCCAAGACAAAGGGCATCAATTTTGCCACTCCTTCAGAGATTTGTGACACGTTTAACAGCGTTAGCGGACTGGATGTTCCCGACACACTTAGTTGGACTGATGAGGAACGCGATGTAAGTAGCTGGTTGGGTAACCCCATGCAACGCGAAGCTTTCAATAAGCTTTATAGCATTGCAGACCGTGTGCGCATTGCTGATGATCCTCGCGTGAACCAAGATTGGGACTATCTGCAGGCTTCAAACAACTTCCGCTTTATGACGACCAAACCGTCTAACGTTGGTGTTGATCGCGGAATATACAGCAGTCCGTTCGATGCTTTCACAAACTATATGAACGTGCTTGGCGACTTCTTGAGCCGTGTAAACTCGCTCTATCCAGAGGAGATTGACAATGACCAACTTAACTCTCTGCTTACGACCATCAAAAATCAGGACGAGGAGATTGAGGTCAAGAACAAGGAAATTGTTCGTCTTCAGACTAAGATAGAAAAGATTGAGGCTGCAGAAAGCAAGCTCCGCACAAAGCTTGAGAAGGTACAGGAAACAGAGAAGAAGGCTATTGCCAAGACCAAGGCTGTGAAGAAGAAAGCTGAGGCGGCTGAACCCAAGGCGGTTGAAGAAACTGTAGAACCGGCTACGCCCAAGAAACGCACACGCAAACCTGCTGCTGAAAAGAAATGATGTGTTGTCTCTTTCTGTGAGACCAACATATAAAAACGTATATTAAACATTGTGTGACGATGGTGTGCCAAGAGCGTCGTATTGCTTTTGGCTCACCATCGTTTTTTGTTACCATGAATTATCCCTTACAATGAATTGTCCGAGGAGGAGAAACGAGGACGAAGGCACAAGAACAAGGTGGTTCTTGAAGCCGAGCGACAGGCGAAAGCTGCTCTTGACAAGGTGGAGAAATACGCTGTTCTTGCCACTGTTGACAAGCAAGAGCTCACCTTCCCTCTTCTCAATATCAAGACACCTGTTCAAGAGGCAATGGATGCTGTTAAGAAAGAACTTGCCATTCCTATTCCTGCACTTATCGGACAAAAGACTTGGCGAGAGGAACGGACAACAAACATCAATGATGCTATCAAGGCTCTTGTAACTTCCTTTCGTTCATTGATCACATGTCGTGCAGCGCAGATACATACGTCTCACTCGGTGGCTCCAATGGTTGTGCTGACTAACTAACTAATTGGGACGGAACACAGAAGTTGGGGTTAGGAGCATCACCAAAAAAGAAGTCACAAGGTTTATCCAGATAATGAAAAGAGAGGCGATTTGTAGCGTGGTTATTGCAAATCGCCTCAAATTACAGAAATGTGATGCTAGAAGTAAAGATTTCCAATTATTTATTCTTTCGTCTGAATAAGATTTCCTACTTTTGTGGTCAATAATTGACAATTCTGTCAAAAGAAAGTCTATTGGTTTAATCTAACCTCTGAACAATAACATTGGAAGATAACACCAAACAGCCTTTAACGTCTGACGCTTCATTGTATAATGGGCAGCCTACCGACACAGATGTAGAATATTCTATATAATAACAAAATGCAATTTAGATTAGAAAACCCCGAACACCAAAAGATAGCCATACATAGCGTTGTGGAAGTCTTTAGAGGTATGGAGAAAAATACATACGACAATTCTACAGACGAAGACATTAGGGCAAACTATTGCTCATTGTCTCCGGAGGAATTGCATGCCAATATACAAAAAATCATCTTAGAGAATAATATTTCTATTAGTAATGCATACTTGCAAGATTCTCAAGATGCTTGCATAGAGATGGAAACAGGTACTGGTAAGACACTTACTTATATCCAGACAGCATACGAACTATACAAAGAATATGGACTTACGAAATTCATAGTTTTAGTTCCTTCTGTTCCTATCCGACAGGGAGTTATTGATACTTTCGAGAACTTCAGAAAACAATTGGAAGACAGATATGAGGCATCACTGAATGCTTTTGTTTACGACAGTTCTAAGTTGAGTTATCTAAGAGACTTCATCACGTCAGAGACTCCACAGTTGATGATTATGACAATGGCTTCGTTCAACTCTGAAGATAAGATTCTTAACCAATCCGTACGTGAAGACTTGTTCAACAACAAACCTCATATCGAAGCCGTTGGTAGAACACACCCTATCATTTTTATGGATGAACCACAAGAGGGTATGGATACAGACAATTCCAAGGAATGGCTTTCTAAGTTGCGCCCTTTGTTCAAGTTTCGTTATTCTGCAACCCATGCGGTAAAGATAAACATGCTCTACCAACTCACGCCGAATGATAGCTATCGTCTTGGACTTGTTAAGAAGATAGAGGTGCTCACTGTGACTGAGAAAAACGATGAAGCAACATTGAAAATAGAAATCAGCGATGTACAAGAAGCAAAAGGAGAGCCAAAGGTAAAATTGAAACTTTGGAAATTCAATAAAACAAAAGAAAATTTCAAGTTCCAAGATTCTAATTTCCTCAAAAAAGGAGATAATCTTGCTGTAAAATCAGGTAATGACTCATATGCCGATTTCATCATCAGCCGCATCTACAAGAAGATGAGCACAAGAAAATGGATAGTGGAGTTTACCAACGGAACAAGTATAACGCAAGGAGATTCTTCCGCCAATAAGGAACAGATCTGGGCATTACAGCTGGAGTGGCTCATTCGTCGCCACTTCGAGAACCGACTTCGTCTAAAGCCGTTAGGCATTAAGAATCTGTCTCTCATATTCATTGATAGGGTGGCAAACTATATGAGCACCACCAATCCAGTCATAAAGAATATATTTGAGGAGCAATTTGCCAAAGTGTATGCGGAGTTCCATGATGGCACTTGTCCTACAGAAGAGCAAATCAAGGCAGTTCAAGGATTCTATTTTGCCAAAACCACCACAGGCGAATACACAGACAATGAGAAGACAAACAAAAACAATAAAGATATTTACGACCAGATACTGCATAACAAGCAGTTGCTATTGTCGTTCGACAGTCCTATAGAGTTTATATTCTCTCATTCTGCACTTGGTGTGGGATGGGACAATCCAAATGTGTTCGGAATAGCTACTCTCAACGAAAGCTACTCTGAGAACAAGAAGAGACAAGAGATAGGGCGTGGTCTTCGAATTTGCGTGAACCAACAAGGTCAGCGCATATATGACCCGGAAGATGCACCGGATGATAAAATCATCAACCAACTCACGGTAGTTCCAAACGAAACTTATGAAACTTTCGCTCGCAGCTATCAGAACGAGAATGAGAAGGCTTTCGGCACCAAGGATGCATCTGCCAAGTTGAAGCATACTCATAAAGGAATGCACAGGAACAGAGTAACATTCACACTGAAAAAGGACGAGTCCTTTAATAGCATGTTCCGCCGTTTTTGGAATGTCATTGCTAAGAAGACAACCTATCGTGTACATTTCGATGAAGATGCTATCATCCGCCGTTCTATAGAAGCACTGAGCGAGATAAGCATCGGCGATTATAAAGCGGAGGTGGCTAGCTATAGAGTGAACAATATCGAAGACTTGTCTCGCGAATACATAGGATCGGAAGATTACAAGTTGCATGGACGTTTTGCTCCACAGGATTTACTTGAAGATTTGAGTGAGAAGACAGGTTTATGCTACAACTCGGTGTTGAAGATTCTGCTCGGTATAACCAACAAAGAACAATATTTAAAGAATCCGCCTGTGTATATGGAGCAGGCGGTATTTAAAATCAAGCAGATTCTGTTGGAGGAGTTAACCAGATGCGTAGAATACTCACCTACCAACGAGCGCTTTCCTTTCAACTTTGAGGATTTCACAAAGGACGGATGTGAGAATTATGTCTCCACTCCTAATCATGGCGTATGGGACAAGACTCTGTACGATAGTACGTTTGAACGAGATTTCGCAAAAGATGCAGACAAGGAAAACTCAAATGTGGTATGCTTCCTGAAATTCCCTGCGTGGTATAAGATTCCAACCCCTATAGGTTCATACAATCCAGACTTTGGGGTGGTGTTGAAGCGAGTATCATTAAAAGATACGAACGACAAGCGGGAGTATTACTTCGTTGTAGAGATAAAGGGCACGAACGACATTTCAGACACCAAGGCCCTTTCACCTCACGAAGTAGCAAGAATAAAATGCGCCATCAAGCATTTCCAATCAATAGGCATCGAAGCTTATTATAAGGCACCTATACGAGAGTATGATACATTTAAGTCGCAAGCCGACCAAACTATAAATACAGAAAAAGAAAATGGAAACATATAAAGACCATATCACCTTATCACCCGATATGAACGAGGAACGACTTTGCAAACTACGTGAGTTATTCCCTGACTGGTTTACACAAGAAGGATACCTTGATATAAGCGAGGTGAAAAAGGCTGTAAACCCTAATAATGTAGAAGAAACAGAGCGTTACGAGTTCCGCTGGTTTGGTAAATCAGCTGCGAAACGTAATGCCTTTACTCCAACACATGCCACATTACACTATGACGAGAAGAGAAGCGTAAATGCAGAAACTACCGAGAATATCATCATTGAAGGTGAAAACCTCGAAGTGCTCAAAGTATTGACTTCCAGTTACAGAAATAAGGTGAAGTGTATCTATATTGATCCACCATATAATGCGGATGCATTAACCGCCTATAATGATAATTTTTCCCAAGATAAAAAAGCATATTGGGAGGAAAACGGTATTACAGAAAATGGTATTATCGTTGATACAGAAACTGTTCCTGAAGGTCGTCTTCACAGTATTTGGATGAGCGACATCTATGCTAGATTGCTCCTTTCTAGAACATTACTAACAAATGACGGAATCATATTCATTTCAATCAATGACAAAGAATTTGCACACTTGAAAAGAATATGCGATGAAGTATTCTTTCCTAACAATTTTATTGCACAATTTGTATGGGCAACAGATGGAAACTTTGATAATCAAGCAAAGATTAAAACTTGTCATGAATATATTTTACTATATGGCAAAAATGCTGCGGAATTTGATTTTCCTCACTTAGTTGATCCCAACATTACAGACAAAAGTAAACTACATAATGAGTTCATTCGAAACACTATTGTAAAAAATGGTCCCAAGAATCCAATTCAAAAGATAACTTTAAAAGCAGGTTTTCCTTGTGAATTTGAGAATGGCATTATTCCTGCTCGTCAAGATCAATGGCCACATTTTAAGGAGGACATTATCGTTGAAAACTATAAAGTTAAATACGATGTAGAAATTGAAAGTGGTTGGGCGGCTCGTGGACAATTTGATGAGTTTATGAAAGAAGAAAATCATTGGGCAGATGTTAAAGATACAAAAGGACAAAATACTCGATTTATTCTCTTAAACTCAGGAACTATAGAATGTATTAAGGACAGAGGATTCAAAAGCCATGTTATATCTCTATTGCAAAATTTGGGCGGTACTCAAAGCGCAACTAGCGTCCTAGAAGGATTGGGTATATATGGTTTTGGATATCCTAAGCCAACTGAACTTATAGAATATTTAATCAAAATGAATAACGAAAAAGATTTCATTATGATGGATTTCTTTGCAGGTTCCGGAACAACAGGTCATGCTATATCAAATTGTAATATCAAAGATAATGGACATAGAAAATATATTCTTGTACAATTTCCTGAAGCTATTTCTAAAGAAAAGATAGCCTATAATAAAGGTTTTAAAAAAATTAGCGATTTAACCATTGCCCGCAATAAAGCAGTAGTAGAAAAGTATCAGAAAGAAAGCGAAGGAAAAATCATAGACGAGGACTACAAGCAGCAACTTGATCAGCTCGGCTTCAAGGTCTTCACCCTGTCAAAGTCAAGTTTCCCAAGAACTGACTTTACACCAGACCCAACAAAGAACGAAGAAGAGAATCTTGCTCTCTTCCAAGATTATATCAAGGAAAAAGAACGCCAACTCACAATAGCTTTCAATGAAGAAGAACTGGTAACAGAGATTCTGATAAAACAAGGCTTTATGCTCACCTATAAACTGGAAAAGCAACCTCGTTTTACCCAAAACACAGTTTATTGGGCAACAGACGGAGAAAAGGAAGCCTACATCACTGTGGATGCAAATCTCAACGATGAAACAGTAGAATATTTCATGCAGCATACAGACAAGAAATTTATCTGCATCGAACGAGCGTTGGACACCACAAAGAAGTTCAATCTCAAAGAGAAAATGCAAGAGAAATTCTATGCTTTCTAAAGGTAAATTACAATGCTCGAACTCGAACTACAACAATACCTCCTCCGTGAGTACCCACAAGAGAATGCTCGCTGTGAATGGAAGGAATTTAAGAACTTGAAGAACTCGTTCTGTGGGGACGAGAAAGACGATGTCATTTCCTATGTGTCGGCTATCGCCAACATGGAGGGAGGCCATCTTGTGATTGGTGTTAAAGACAATACACTCGAAATCGTCGGGACTGACATTTCAAGGCTTACCTTTAATGGGCAAGATGTGCTTCCAGCCAACAAGACGGAAGAGCAAAAACTTCGCTATGTAGGCAGACTATTAGTAGAATTAAATGAAGAAAAACTAATAGACAGGATAGGGTTGAAGTGGATATTGAAAGACTACAATCGGTCGGTTTAATCATAATCCGACCGAAAAATCCACAATCCGACCGAAAATCCGACCGTTTGACGATGTTCCGACTGAAAACAGCCAATAGGACGGTATGTCTGACACAAACTTTCAATACAAACCCAAAGAAAAGGAAATATGTTATTAGGAAACAAGATAAGGTCTCTTAGAGACGAACAAGGAATATTGCAGCGTCAAGTAGCTGCATACTTAGAAATAGACACTCCAATGTTCAGCAAGATTGAACGTGGGGATAGACGAGCAAAGAGAAGCCAAGTAATTCAAATGGCAACATACTTCAAAGTGAATGAAAAGGAAATGCTCACCCTTTGGCTTGCTGATAAAATTCTAAGCGATTTAGAGGGTGAAGAGGATTTGAAACTCACCGCCATTGAAACGGCAAAATCCGAGTTAATGAATGTTAATCGCTAATTTGCAGCAAACAATTCATGGCTCAGTTGAAAAGTCGTGGGCTTGTTATTTCCGATGAAGACAAAGCGGTACGGTATTTGGAGAGCATCGGGTACTATCGCCTTTCTGCCTATATGTACCCATTCTTGAAAGCTCCAAAGGAAACTCATCAGTACAAAGATGGTACAACTTTCCAACAAGTGTTGAATCTCTATCGCTTCGACAAGAAGTTGCGTATACTTCTTCTCAATGAGATTTACGCGCAACCCTGTTACCAGCTGTATTCCATCCTCAAAGAGGGAGTCAAACAGCTTCTGTGAAATATAGCCTTTGTCAGTAAACAGCTTGCCATACAAACGTTTAGCAAGAACCTTGAACACATTCGGGTCCTTGTCGCTGACATTTGCACCAGTAAGTACGAACGCTATTATCTCGCCTCTGTCATTGCACGCAAGGTGGAGCTTAAAACCATGACACCAACCCATAGTTCCTTTTCCGTCAGTGGCAATTCCCTTGAATACCTTATTGGCATATCTCCTGAGATTATGGCATACGGGTATCATCGTGGAAGCAACGAATGTTATGCCAGTACATCTTCCGAAAGCCCCCAGATTAAGGAAGAACATGAGCTGGAAGAACACGCGGCTTTCCAACTCCACAAAGCGGTTGTACAACACAGCTTTCGGAAAATAAGACTTCATCGTACCCTTAATAAAGAACAGGTGGTAGTGCTTGAAATTGCGGAATGTACCGAAATGGAAATACAACAGAATCGTCATGATTTCACAGTCGGACAACGATGCTGCACGCCGTCTACGCTTCACTCCGCTATTGTCTTCCAGC
>ERZ1034973.1247-NODE-1247-length-15279-cov-6.655281_pt1 | contig 15279 bp, 10 predicted proteins | sample MGYA00520686_ERZ1034973 | MGnify/ENA primary metagenome ERZ1034973 (study PRJEB33766, sample SAMN09781775) | gut metagenome | biome: gut microbiome | host: Homo sapiens | place: Madagascar | study: EMG produced TPA metagenomics assembly of the PRJNA485056 data... | reverse complement strand
ATATTAATAAGTCCACAAAAAACAACAGCCCAGCCATTAAAGGCCGGGCCGTAAATTAATTATTAATTCTTAGCTTTTTTAGAAACCTTAGCCGGTGCAGCCGCCTGCTTTTTGATGGCGCTCTTGCCCAGATAAAGCTTCATCACATACCACAGCTCTGTAGCGATGCAGATTGAAGAATATGTTCCGCAAAGCACACCTACCATGAGTGGTAATGAGAACTCTCTGATTGATGTATGACCAAAGATAAAGAGTAACAATACCATGACAAATGTAGTAAGCGAAGTATTGATGCTTCGTGAAAGTGTCTGTGTAAGGGACTCGTTTGCTATATCAGCAAGCTCATCTGCTGAGTACTTCTTGATACCGTGAAGGTTCTCACGGATACGGTCAAAGATAACGATTGTATCGTTGACTGAGTAACCTACGATTGTAAGTATACATGCGATAAACGTACTGCCGACTGAGATTCTGATAAGTGCATATGCTGTGACTACAACAAGCACATCATGTACCAGCGCAAGGATAGCACTTGAAGCAAATCTGATGTCCTTGAATCTGAACCAGATATATAACAGCATGAAAATACATGAAATAATAACTGCCTTTACAGCGTTTGTTCTCATCTCTCCACTGATTGTTGAGCTGATACTCTGAGTCTCTATAGTTGATGCATCAACCTTGAAATCCTTCTCAAGAAGAGCTGCGAGATCCTGTCTCTCATCGAGTGAAAGTGTACGTGTCTTTAATGTGACATCATGGCTGCCCTGAACTGTAGTAACCTGCACTGCACTGTTGCCAAGGAGCTTCGATACTGAAGGCACGATGTCCTTCTCAACCTCTGCAGCTGTATAATCCTTGCCAAAGTCTGCAGTGGTTGATGTACCACCTACGAACTCAAGGCTGTAGTTTAATGCATTGCCGCTTGTAGCACCGAAATAAATCATGCCGCCGATACCTGCAAGTATGACTACACCTGAGATAACAAAGTATTTAACTCTGTTCTGTACAAATCTGATAACCTTTCTCTTCTTTGCCTTGCCGTAGAACTTCTCAGCTCTGACACCGACACCGTAAAATGCTCTTGTAAGGTATTTTGCAATAAAAAGAGCTGTAAACAGTGACAGAATAATTGAAATCATAAGTGTGTATGCAAAGCCCTTTACTGTACCTGAACCGAGCACCATAAGCACAAGTGCTGCGATAAAGGTTGTAACCTGTCCATCGAGGATGGCTGAAAGAGCCTTCTTGTAGCCCTCATTTACTGCAGCAAGCACTGACTTGCCACCTGCGATTTCCTCACGGATACGGGCAAATACGATAACGTTTGCATCTACTGCCATACCGATACCAAGGATGATACCCGCGATACCCGGCAGTGTAAGTGTAATCTCAAACCAGTAAATAAACAGTACTGTAAGCATTGAGTAGAGTGCAAGTCCGATAGATGCAACCACACCGAGTATACCATAGAGCACAATCATAAATATCATGATTAAGATAATTCCGATAATTGCGGCCTTTACTGCATTTGTGAGCGCTGTTCCACCGAGCTGCGCACCAACAACATTTGACTCTAACTCCTCGAGCTGGAGGTTGATGGCTCCGACACGGATAAATGTTGCAAGGCTTGTTGCCTCATCGTAATCCTTCATTCCGTTGATTACGCAGTTACCGTCTGAGATAACGGCGCTTACTGTAGGAACACTGATGAAATGATCATCATAGTAGATACCGATTGACTGTCCGGCATCCTTTGCCTTCTTTGTGGCATCTGCCCATGTGTCAATAGCCTCATCCTTGAGCTTTAATGAAACAACAGGCTCCTTGGTTGATGTAGATGATGACTGGTCATACTGGGCGCTTGCATCCTTTACATCGTTACCATCGAGGATAACTGAACCATTGGCCTTTAATGTATCAATATCATAGTTGAGCTTGTAGCCGCCCTCAACCGATGTGTCCTTTGTGTAGTTGGCATTTCCATCACTGTCATACTGTGCGATGAAGTATAGCGATCCCGGACTTCCAAGATCCTCAAGTACCTTGTTAGGATCGTCAACACCAGGAATCTCAACAGTGATACGGTCATCCCCGCTCTTGTATACAGAGTACTCTGTTGTGTAGCTTTCTGCACGCTCCTCGAGCTTTGCGATAGTATCGCTTACGTCCTTGTCTGAAGGATTCTTGTCCTTGATATGGTAGGTGATTGAAACACCACCTGAGAGGTCGAGACCAAGCTTGATATTCTGATAATTCTTATCCTTGGTGCTCTCACCATTAGCAGTAGCCTCCTGCTTTTGCTTTGTGTCGGTGATTACTGCAGTGGAATACCAGCCCAGCAAGCCGATACAAATGACTGCCACGAGGATAATCACCCAACTCTTTCCTTTTTTCATTTTCTTGTACCTTCCTGTCATTTTGCTACCATCCATATAGGTATACGGATGGCAAATATATTCGCACACGGGTCACAAATACCGCTATCCGTTTCCCGTGACAAATTCAAATTATTGTGCATCATCTGCCATATCAGCCTCTGCTGCCTTAATCATGATAGCGCACTCTATACGCTTCTTCTGCAGCTCGCAGCCTAAATCATAGGCATCAGTGATTGTGCCGTGGAAGTTGTATGAGTTGGCGGCACAGCCACCGCTGCAATAGAATCTGGCAAAACAGTTGCGACATTTTTCCTTGGCATAAACATTACAGCACTTAAACTCATCCTGGATGTCAGTGGCCTTGATGCCATCCCAGACATTACCCATAAGGAAGTCCTCATTGCCCACAAACTGGTGACATGGATATAAATCTCCCCATGGAGTCACTGCCAGGTACTCTGTTCCTGAGCCACAGCCGGAAAGACGCTTATATACACAAGGTCCTCCCTCTAAATCTATCATAAAATGGAAGAAATTGAAGCCGTTTCCTGCCTTGTTTCTCTTTACCATCTCTGCTGCAAGTCTGTCGTACTCATCAAAGAGCACAGGTAAATCAGATTCCTTAAGTGCATACTCATCTGTAGGCTGTGCCACCACAGGCTCAACCGAAATCTGCTTGAAGCCTAAATCAGCCAGATGAAGCACATCCTTTGAAAAATCAGTATTGAAATGTGTGTATGTACCTCTCACATAGTACTTGTCCTGATGTCTGCTCTCTGCAAACTTCTGGAATTTCGGAACAATAAGGTCATAACTGCCGGCACCCTTTCTGAAAGGCCTCATGCGGTCATGAACCTCCTTGCGTCCATCTATACTAAGAACTACATTGTCCATCTCTTTGTTGGCGAACTCCATAATCTCGTCATTTAAGAGCACACCGTTTGTGGTGAGTGTGAACCTGAAATGCTTGTCATGAAGCTTCTCCTGCTCTCTTCCATATGCCACAAGCTGCTTCACCACATCCCAGTTCATGAGAGGCTCTCCTCCAAAGAAGTCTACCTCTAAGTTTCTTCTGCTGCCTGAATTGGCAATCAAAAAATCAAGTGCCTGTTTTCCTGTCTCGTAGCTCATGAGAGCTCGTCTGCCGTGATACTCGCCCTCCTCTGCAAAACAATATCTGCAGGCAAGGTTGCAGTCGTGCGCTATGTGAAGGCAAAGTGCCTTTACAACTGTCTGGCGCTTCTTGAAATCTATGATACGCTCTTTGTATGTATCTTCTGTGAAGAGCTCTTCATTATCCTTAAGCTCATTTACTTCCTGTATTGCTTCTTCTATCTCCGTCTGTGGATACCTGTCCACAAGCTTTTCAATAATCTCCTTAGCTGAGTTGTCCTCAAACAGCTCAATAACGTCATATGTGACATCATCCACCACATGGATTGCGCCACTGTTGACATCTAAGACAATATTATAGCCGTTGTTCTTGTACTGATGAACCACTACAATATTCCTCTCTTTCTATACACATTTTAAAATTACACTGCGAAAAGAGTGTGCACCTGTCAGCGCACACTCTTTAAATCCGCTTCACCTATGACTATTTGTACTGCTCACAAGTCTGGTTTCCAACTGTACAAGATGTCTTGCAAGCTGACTGGCATGATGTCTGGCACTCGCCGCATCCGCCCTTTTTAACTGTGTTCTGTAATTTTCTTGTATTTAATGTCTTTACGTGTTTCATTTTTATCTCCTTTTCATTTAACGATGTCTGATTGACACATCATATTTGCTCTCAACATTATATCACAGCATTATCAATATGAAAAGTCCTTTTTTTAGCGAAAAACAAGCGCTGAAAACATTACCAGCAGGAGTATTATCAAAAGCTCGAATATATTTTTTGATTCACCTATATCTATGACCACTGTTGCTATCACATACGTTATCCAGTATGCTACAACAGTCACCCTGATAAAACGCCTGCGGTGAAAGCAGCATTTAAGTAAAAATCCGCACATAAGCCCAACCACTATATTGACCGCCATTGAGAGTGCAAAGCTTATCCACTCCGCCATGTCGACAAAGCACTGTACTATGGAAAGTATGATAAGGCACAAAAGCGCCGTAAGATGCATGATACATATTGTTATCACAGGACCTTTGATTTTTCTCCACATAAAAACGCCCTCCACACATCATATATATGTGCAGAGGGCGGTAATTATTCATGTATGAAATTCATTCGTGATTACAGCTCACAGTTATTAACTGTTCTAGGGAATGGGATAACGTCACGGATATTGCCCATGCCGGTAAGATACATTACGCATCTCTCAAAGCCCAGTCCAAAGCCTGCGTGTCTTGCAGAGCCGTATTTTCTTAAGTCAAGGTAGAACTTGTAGTCATCCTCTGAAAGTCCAAGCTCATTTATTCTGGCAAGAAGCTTGTCGTAGTCATCCTCTCTCTGGCTTCCACCGATGATTTCTCCGATTCCCGGCACGAGACAGTCAACTGCTGCAACGGTCTTTCCGTCGTCATTCAGCTTCATATAGAAGGCCTTTATCTCCTTCGGATAATCTGTGACAAATACAGGGCGCTTATAAATCTGCTCTGTAAGGTATCTCTCATGCTCTGTCTGTAAATCACAGCCCCATGATACCTTGTAATCAAACTTGTCATTGTGCTTTGAAAGGATATCTATAGCCTCTGTGTATGTCACACGTGCAAAATCATTTTCAACAACATTTCTTAATCTGTCAAGGAGTCCCTTGTCCACGAAATTGTTGAAAAATGCCATCTCCTCAGGTGCATTTTCAAGCACATAGTTGATAACATACTTGAGCATGCTCTCTGCAAGCATCATATCATCCTCAAGGTCTGCAAAAGCAATCTCAGGCTCAATCATCCAGAACTCTGCCGCATGACGTGTGGTGTTTGAATTCTCCGCACGGAAGGTAGGTCCGAAGGTGTAGATATTCTTGAATGCCATAGCATATGTCTCGCCGTTTAACTGTCCTGAAACAGTAAGGTTGGTAGGCTTATTAAAGAAATCCTTTGAGAAATCCACCTTTCCATCCTCTGTCATAGGGAGATTGTTCAAATCAAGTGTGGTCACCTGGAACATCTCTCCTGCACCCTCACAGTCACTTCCTGTGATAAGTGGTGTGTGCACGTACACAAAATCCCTCTCCTGGAAGAATTTGTGAATAGCATATGCGCAGAGTGAGCGCACTCTGAAAACTGCCTCAAATGTATTGGTACGAGGTCTTAAGTGTGAGATTGTACGAAGATACTCAAATGTATGTCTTTTCTTCTGCAGAGGATAATCCGGTGTGGATGCACCCTCAACAGTCACCTCAGCTGCCTGAATCTCAAATGGCTGCTTTGCATCCGGAGTGAGCACAAGTGTACCTCTTACGATAATTGCAGCTCCGACATTGATCTTGCCAACCTCATCATAGTTGTCTAAGCCATTTCCGTATACAACCTGGATTGGCTCAAAAAATGTACCATCGTTTACCACGATAAATCCAAAATTCTTTGAATTACGATTGCTTCTGACCCATCCTCCGATAGTCACCTCTTTGTCAGCGAATTTGTCCTTGTTGCGGAAAATCTCGCGTATGTTTGTAAGTTCCATTATCTAATCCTCCATTTAAACTGCCTGCGCATCACCACAGACAGCATTTTTATCGTTATTATTCGGCATCCGCGCTGCCACTTGAAGTATCAGGTGCTGCACTGCCATCCTCAAATGTCACATTTGCTTTCTCTGTGACTTTATCGATAGCCTTGTTTACAAGGTACTGGTTCTTAAGGTATGTCTTTCCCTCATCCTTGTGTCCGCTTCCAAAATACTTGTATACCTCAGAAGCCTTGCTGAACTGGCCATTGCTGGCTGATACGATGTAATCCACATAGCTGTTGAAGGCATCATCATCCATCTTGATATTTTCCTTCTCAGCGATAAGCCCAAAGATGAACTCTGTCTTTATCTGGTCTGTCAGATTCTCCTTCCACTTCTCTGTAGCCTGATCCACTGTCATGTTGTAGTTGGACTTTAAATATTTCTTAAGTGTCTGTCCATCCTTGACATTTTCCTTGGTAAATGAAGCAATATACTCATTGAGTCTGGCCTGTAGATACTCATCAGGGATCTCGACTGTGCTGTTTTCAATCATGTAGCTCTTTATCTTGTCCACCTCAGCGCTGTAGAGCTGCTGCTTCAAATCCTTCTCAATCTGTGTGGTAAGCTGGGCATTTGTTGTCACTCCGGCCTTTCCAAACACTGTGTTGACCTGCTCGTCTGTCATATCAGCAAGTGCAACAGGATCTGCTGAGTAAATGCCCTTTACTGTATACTCAAATGTAACTGTCTGTCCGTTTAGGTCATCGTTGCCATAATCCTCAGGGAATGTCACGTCACCCTTAACCTTGTCACCCACCTTGGCTCCGATTATAGGCTTTGTAAATCCATCAATAAAGGATGAACCGCCAACCTGGCTGTTGTTTGTCACATCAAGCATCACATCTGTAGCTGAGCCACCATCAAATGCTTTGCCATCCTTATATCCTGTGTAATCAACCTTGACATAATCTCCATCTGCAACTGTATCACGGTCTGTAACCTGCTTGTACGCATCTGCACCATATGACTGAAGCACATTGGTCAGATATGTCTGCTTTGCTGTATCGTTTATCTCATAATCGTTTGAGACAGTAATTGCAACACCTGAATAGTCTGCAAGCTTTGTAACCTGCTTTGCATAGTCTATGTCAAACTGTCCGCTTCGCATCGTCTCGCTGCCGGCCTCGGTGCCTGTCTCTGTTGCGCTCTTTGAGCCACCCTTTTTGCTCTTGCCGCTTATCACAACAGCAAGCGCAATAATCACCACGATAAGTGCAATCACAATCACTGCTATGACTGCCTTCTTACCTGTATTCTTCTTCTCACTCATTGGAATCCTCCTGAAATCTGTAAGTCATGTTATTTATATGTACAATGCCCTGCCACATCAAAAACGTATCAGCAAAACACCATACCTATCTACAATATCACATATCAGGTCAAATTACAACGAGTGAAAATTTCTTTATCTTTGCAAACACCGGAGGAGTATGCATCCTAAGCCCTACTGTCACCCTTGCATTCTTTTGCAGCCTTACCGGCTTAAGCAGATGTGTCACAAACCTGACATCAGCCGGGAAAATATCGCTTGTATATGTATGAAAGCCGCTTTCATCCTCCACATCCATAAACAGCTTGACCTCGACACCTGTTGTATTGGTTCCTCTATATTCAACCGCTGCTATATACTCACCGGTATATTCAATATCCACCGTCTGGCTTATCGAATAGTCAAAATTGGCATCCGAAGAAATAAACACTCCATCCTTCCCAAGTGTATACTGTCTTTCTTCAAGGCTTGTCTCAATCTGCCAATTATTAAATCCATCCTTAAATTCAGGATTTGAGATTAGATTTCCATGAATCATAAGAAGCTTCATGAAATCCTCCACCTCCGGTGTTTCTTCATACTCATAAAGTGATTCAATATACTTATCAAGCTCTTTAATCGGCGGATTTTTCGGATCAAAGTCCCTGATTGCATCCCAGCCCGGCAAAGCCCTGCCATGCTCGTCAAACATCCCCATATTCTCAAACCAGGTTCCCATGCCTTTACCAGGTACACCGACAGGCTCCCAGTAGTATACACCGGTCTTTCCGGTATCCTTTGACACCTCTGCTGCTATCTGCATGATTATTTCAAGAGAGCGCTTCTGCTCTTCGATGCCTGCATCAAGCCCTGCTGTCTCCATAAGCTCCTTTGAGATATGCTCTCCCTTGCAATGTCTCCATGGATGAGCTGTCTCCACAATATAAACCGGCAGATTATATAATTTTATGAGCCTGCTCATAGTATCCTTCAAATCCATGAAGGTGCCATGCCAGAACGAATAAAAGGAAAGACCAATCGCATCAATCGGCAGCATGCCCGCATTAAACATAGAATCAAACCAAGGCATAATACAGTTATATCTGCCTCCCTGATCCAGATGAATCATGACCTTTGTCTCCGGGAGCAGCTCCCTGACAGCTCTGATTCCCTCATTTACAAGCGCAGCCAGCTGCCTGTACTGTGGCACTGCACCATCCGGAAACAGCATACCACTCCTTATTTCATTGCCAATCTGAACCATATCCGGCGCACAATCCATGATTTTTAATCTGTATAGCACATCATATGTGTATTTGTGCACTGCCTCCTTCAGCTCATCAAAGCTTAAATTTTTCCACGCATCAGGCTTATTCTGCTGTCCCGGATCTGCCCAGTAATCTGAATAATGAAAATCAAGCAGAAAATGCATTTTGTATTTTTTAATGACATGAGCCATCTCGAGAACATATGTAAGACTGCAATACCCCTTAGACTCTGGCACCTTATCAGGCTCATTCCATATGCGCAGACGGACTGAATTTACATTATTCAGCTTTAAAAAATCAAATACCCTGCACACATGACCTTCTTTATCCATGATTTGTATATTATTGTCAACAAGCATAGGAAGTGATGATATATCCACGCCCTTTAGGAAATTGTTATCCTTTTTCTGCTTGTGCTGCTGCTTAAGCTGATACATCTTTGTGTCAGCACTTACGAGATAATCGTCAAAGCTCTTACCACTGCCCGGCTTCGTATATATGATGCCGTGACTGATAAACAGGCTGTGCTGCTCCATGATATCATACACGCGCTTTATATACTTTTCAGCAGTGTCATGTCTGTTCCCAGGGATAAACACGATAAATTCATCTCCACCGAATCTATATACCATACTTCCCTCAGGCTTTTGCTCATCAAGCACCCTCGCCACAGTCTTTAAAAGCTCGTCACCGTACTGGTGTCCGTAGGTATCATTTATGTCCTTGAAATCATCCACATCGAGAAATACTATGGTGCAGCCGACATTTTGAGCTTCAAGCTCAGCAAACACAGGAATCACCATCTCATTGCATGCCACACGATTGTATAGGCCTGTGAGCGCATCATGGTTGTAGAGATTCTTAAGCTCATTATTTGTATTCTCAAGTACCTTTTGCTTAAAAAGATTTTCAAGCTTCTTGAGCAGGGCAGACTGTATATCAAACTGCTCAGGATGGTCGTACAAAAACTCAGGATTCCTGAGTATTACATAGCCCACTATCTCGTCCCTGAAATGCAGCGAGCAATACATATAGCAGGTGTTTTTATCTACACTCTGAATGTACTGCATAAGGTCATTTACACTCTTAAACTCAAGCTTTCCATTGTCCTTGTCATCCGCATAGAGTACAACCTCGTCGTCAATATCATAGCCATGCTTCCTAAAGTGTGCATTGTTCCTTGCAGCTGCCAGATCAGAAACACCGACCACATACACTCCGTCACACTTCATGCTCTGTATATAGTCAGAGTATCTCTCAAACAAATCATAGTATTCATTGCACTCCTCGAGCTCTTTCTGGAGGATCATTACTGCATCCTCCTCCTGCTCTCTTGCAACGGAGCCTTTGATAATATTCTTTATGTAATTACGATAATCCACTCTGCCGGTATTAGGGCATCCGCAGCTCTCAGCCGGGATAAACTCAGAATCAAGGTATTTATCAGAAGCCTCTCCTATTCCATACCAAAGCGCCTTAAATATCTCAAGGGCTTTTCTGCCTATATTGCTCCTGTTGTGCTCCACTGTTGTAATCTGTGGGTTAAAATACGCAGCCTTATCCAGATTGTCAAAGCCTGTAACCTTAAAATCCTGTGGTACCTTGTATCCAAGAACCTCTGCTGTCGCACACAGTCCTGCTGCTATATTGTCATTTGCACATAAAAACACATCCGGTAACGGCTTTTTGCTCTCGTGCCAATCACTCATATACCTGACACCTGTCTGATAGTCAAAATCACCAAACATGTACATATCAGCTGTAAGTGGTATACCATAATCACTTAAAGCCTCCTTGAAGGCCTCAAAACGCATTCTGTTCTCATAATGATACGGCGGGCCACCTGCAAACACAAAGCTTTTGCAGCCATGCTCATAGTACATATGATCCATCACCCTGCGAAACAGTCTCTTATTGTCGTTGCCTACATAGTAAAACCCGTCAACCTTATACCCGATACTCACTACAGGCACTTTTACCGACTGCAGCTTTCTGACCATATACTGTATCTGATCCTGGTCGGTCGTATTGGTACAGTCAAATACCACTCCGTCGAAGCTGTTTAAATCAGGCAAATCGTTCAGTGCATACTCGCCTTTGTTAAACTTTGAATCCTGGCTCCAGGTTCCGTTGGTGTTGTAAAAATACAGACACACATCCAGTCCCAGCTCTTTAGAGCCTCCCATGATACCCTCAACCCACGAATATGTTACATATCTTCTCCAGCCATCAGCCAGAAGAGCTATCTTCTTCATCTATCTGTTTACCCCTTTTGTCTTCTAAAGACCTTTTCCAAAATATGGTTCTATTATACTACGTTTTTACCTATTCTTGTCTTGCAATAAAGATTGATTTTTTTTAGCATATTTGATAGAATTAATCTAAATAAGCAAATTTTTAGGAGGGATACGTTTTGAATCCAGCATTAATCGTACTTATTGTTATCGCAGTAGTGCTTGTGGTAGCATTTATAGTATTAACAATCCTCGGTAAAAAAGCACAAAAAAGAAAGGAAGAGCAGGACGAGCAGATAGCTGCTGCATCGCAGACCGTCAACATGCTAATCATTGACAAAAAACGTATGAAGCTAAAGGATGCCGGTCTCCCACAGCAGATTGTTGAGCAGACACCAAAGCTTATGCGTCGCTCAAAGCTGCCTGTAGTCAAGGCCAAGGTAGGACCAAGAGTCATGACTCTTATCGCAGACGAGCAGATCTTCGATGAGATTCCTTTAAAGAAAGAGGTTAAGGCTTCTGTCAGTGGTATCTACATTACAGCAGTCCGCGGTATCAGAGGACCTCTTGAGAAGCCTAAGAAGAAAAAGGGCTTCCGTGCAAGAATGGCTGAAAACTACAGCAAGGCCAACGAACAGCTCAAGGCTGAGGAGGCTGCAAAGGCTGAAAGAAAAGCTGCTAAAGAGGCTGCCAAAAAGGCTAAGCAGAAATAATATCATGATTTAATTTTCATGTACATAAACAGAGCATGTGGGATGGCTTTCATCCTCACATGCTCTGTTTTTTTATGCTTTATTTATTTTACCCCATAGGCTTGACAGACTTTTATGCAATCTTTACTGCTGCGCCCTTTTTCTTCACAGCTATATTGATGTGGCAGTCGCCTACAAATTCATAGTTGACATCAAGTGCATACTTTACCTCTGCCCTTATCTCGTCCTCAGTTTCCTTTACCTCTATGCTTGTGGCATCGATACCTATCTGGATACTTCCAAACGGTGTATAATAATATGTCAGGTTTTTCTTTCCCTTTTCAAATATCATATGTACACTCATCGGTCCCTTGCGGGTGAACTCAAGATAATTGTCATTGAATTTAAGCATATTTTTGAGTGTCTGGGTCTCACCCTCCATTATCTCCTCAAAAAGTACATAGTGCTTGTTATTTCTTATATAATACTCTCCCGGGGCTATCACCTCTACCGCATCAGACTGCTGATCCGGTGCGAGCTGCAGGCCCTTTAATGATACTACTACATCCTTTGTCATTTCTTTCTCCTTATCCTCTTGCATATCTAAATTAATTCACGCTTTAATAATTTGTCATCACATATTTTCTTTTAATATATTTTTTCAGCATGAATATACTAACTGTTTTACCTGAAAATATCAAGGATTTTTAGTTTTATTTCATATTTTCCACTGTCAAATATGCTCTCATACTCGTCCGGAGTGAGTACCTCCTTAAGATTTTCCTTTGCTTCGTCCTCCACCACCTCGTACACACTGCCCCTAAAGCACATGTTTGGATACAGCACACACCACCAGTTATGACCGGCTCCATCGCCCAGTGTTATTTCAAGCGCCTCGTAATTTCCCTCAGGAAATGTATAGTCCCCATACGTCTTTTCCGGGAAATCGGTGTGTGTAAGCTCTGCCGATGCGCCATATGTAAAACCGTTTGCTGCAAGCGTCTCCTTTGATACCGCTATTATTTCGTCCATATGGTCATTTACGGTGGCTCTGGTTTCTTCGATATTTTCGCACTCCAGCAGATATGGCTCTATGTAAGCCCCTACTGCATCGCGCACCTGCTTTTTCACATTCTGGTCTGCTTCGCTGTCACTGTTTGCCAGCACGTGAAAACGCAGGATTTTGCCGGCGATGGATTTTTGCATGTCGGCTGTACACGCTATACTATTGGTGTTTGCGGCAGGTGTATGATTTTTTGTAGCTATCGCTGCCATAAGGGATATTATTGCTATGGTTGTTATTATTATTTTCTTTCTCATGTAAACAAGTATTGCCTTATTTGACGAGCTTATTCATCCTTTTTGAAAATTTTACCGGTTTTCATGAATTTCATTCGTATAGTCATCCAGCAAGGTGCCAAGTGTAATTATCGGTTCACCATCCTCATGATTCTCCTTATTTATTTTCTGCTCATAATAATCACCCATGTTATCAAAGATATCATTTATATCATCTGCTATGCACACATATGTGTTTCTCGGAAATTTTTTTGATGTCTTGCAATATTCCATGAAGTCTGAATAAGCTGCTTTATCTTTTCTAAGTGTTTTTCCTATTAAAATCACCTTCAAATGATTGGTATCGGCTTTCTGTGACAGCCGATCCTCGAAGCTGTCCACGGCTGTTTTGATATCATCTGCATATTCCGGTTCGTAGGATTTGTCCATGTTATAATAGAACTCTATATATCCGCTATTTTCATTTGCTGAAACATCTCTGTGGCTAACATATGCTTTGTTATCAGTTACTTCTTTATCGGTTATTTCGTCAGTATCTACATCTACAATATCGACCGCCGCAAGTGTCGGAAAGCAGCGCTCCTCAAGTTCCACTGCACTGCAGCCGGTGAGCATGAGACCTATCGTCAGCACTACTATGACCGGTATCGCTATGCACATTAAAAATCCAAGATATTTTTTCACGATTTCATCTCCACTTTCAAGAATATATGCTAAGGTCACTGTGACTGCTATGACAAAAATGATGCACCAGCTTCTCATAGTGCTCTTTTCCTTGTCATGGCTTTTCTGTCTGTCAGAGCCAAATTGCTTATTGCTGCAGGAATACCGGTTTTTATTAAATGTAAATATAATTTTTTTCGTATTTTCAGCAAAATTCTCACATCTTAAAACCGCATAATAAAGGCTCATATTGAGTACTGAAAACAGCGTGAAAAACCACACCGACAGCATCAGTGCATCTGCCCTCTTGAAGAAGCTGCCTTTTATCTGCACATCACTCATCAGTACGACAGCCGGAAACTCTATTTCCGACAGTGAATATTTTCCGAAGCTTCCAAGCAATACTGCATACAATAAAAAAAGAATGCCTGCATATGTGAATATTGCTTTACTCACACTCCCTCGTATCTGTGAGGCAGTGCGCTCCTTTACAAACAGTACATTGAACACGGAAATGGATGCTGCAAACACATAGTATGCACCCGCAAATATATCCGCTATGCCAAAGTCCACACCGACTCTGTCCTTAATCATCAGATAGTCAAATCTCACATCCGATAGCGCAAACAAAAGCATAGCAGCAAGCGGTATCAGCACAAAGAAAAATACTACCTCGTATCCCCTGGCCCGGCACTCCACTCCGCCACTTAGCGCATAAGCGCATACCGCCATTATCACAAGAAGTACAACTGTAAATGACTCATCCGGTATAAGGCTGTCACGTATCAGCTTTACAAATATCCATGCAAGAAATGCGGCCTGTGACAGCTCGTATATCGCAATAATTAAATCATAAATTAACATTTTTGCATGTGCTGTTTTACAAAAGCTTCTGTCATATATACTTTTCTTCTGTTCTCGTACCTCGCTCACTATCCACATAAACAGCCATGCCATGAAAACACCAAGTGCGATTGAGATAAAACCATACTTTCCCAGCTTCGCCAGATTGTTTGGAAGCACCAGTGTGCCGACTCCAAGCAGATTAAAGACGTATAGTCTGTATAGTTGGCGGGGCGATATGCTTTCGTTTTGTGCAAATGTATCTCTTTTACCCATATTTATAGCCATACTTTAATTCCTTTCAAAGTAAAGTATGGCTATAAAATACAATTAATATACAATTCTTAATCTATCATTTTTATCCTGGTATCCCTATTCCTCTTTTATGTCAATATTCTGCACCCTATCCTCACTTATGAATATCTTTGCATTTGGAAATGCCTTACACAGGCTTTCTACCTCAGTTTCATCTTTTGACAAAGGGGTATCATATATGCATATCGTTTCCAGATTCTTTAGCGATTTTAGATCATCTGCATCTTTTATTTGGCTTTCCTGCAAATCTATATCTACCATCTTTTTGCAGCTTTTCAAAAAACTAAAATCTGTAGCATCGCTATAACATATTCTCAGAATCTCAAGCTGCCTGCATTCAGATAGAAATGAAAAATCAGATATATCACAATTTCTGCAATAATTACTATATGCAAATCTCTTTAGCTTTTTTAATTCAGGAATCAAATCAGCCAATTCTTTCTGAAAAGTTTCAGCTTTTTTATTTTTTACAATCAGTACATCATCATTTGTCTCTAGCGAATTCCATTTATCGCCTCCACCATTTACTGAAATTCTCACCAGATTCTTGCATAATTTTATATCTTCTAAAGTATCATATTTTCCGAGCTGTCCTATATTCAATTCCTTTATAGCATATACATCTTTATATTTTACATTCTCTGGAT
>ERZ1034973.1233-NODE-1233-length-15427-cov-12.860851_pt1 | contig 15427 bp, 9 predicted proteins | sample MGYA00520686_ERZ1034973 | MGnify/ENA primary metagenome ERZ1034973 (study PRJEB33766, sample SAMN09781775) | gut metagenome | biome: gut microbiome | host: Homo sapiens | place: Madagascar | study: EMG produced TPA metagenomics assembly of the PRJNA485056 data... | reverse complement strand
TGCAAATGAACTATTAGCGTTAACTTATTAGTGGGGTTTTGACCCCGACATCATTTTATAAAAACAATTTCGTTACGCTTCGCTTTGTCCGATCATCCTCAAGATATCCTCCTCCGTGATAATCGACACGCCCAGCTCCCGAGCCGCCCGATTCTTGGAGGAACCGGATTCCGGATTGTTGGTAATCAGGTAATCCGTGCTGCCGCTGACGCTTCCGGCCACCTTTCCGCCCTCTGCCTCGATGGCCGCCTTCAGTTCCTTTCGGTTGCCGAAGTGATTGAGGGAACCGGTAATGACGAACACCTTTCCTGCCAATCCGGTACCTTGCTCCTCGTAGGATTCGTCCAGATGCAGCTTGGCAATCAGTCGATTCACCATTTCCTCATTCTTCGGTTCCCGGAAGAAGCCGGCAAAATCCTTCGACATCACGCTTCCCACGCCGTCGATGTCCAGCAGTTCCTCTTCCGTCAACGCCTGAATGGTCTGCCAGCGATTTCGACAGGCACGGGCAATCTGATTCGCCATGGTGACGCCTACCCCCGGAATTCCCAGTGCCGTCAGCACCCGGGCCGACGTGGTGTTTCTCGCGGCTTCGATGGAGTCCAGCAGGTTCTTGCAAGACTTCTCTCCGAATCCATCCATTTCTACAATTTCTTCCCGATACGCTTCCAGTTCAAAGATATCCGGGAAAGACCGAATGCATCCCATGCCGATCAGCTTCAGTAAAGTCTGCTCGGAAAGCCCTTCGATATTCATGGCATCCCGGGAGACGAAGAGAGAAAATCTTTTTACCTGCTTCGCCAAGCAGTCCGGGTTGGTGCAGGTCAGCACCTTGGTGCCGCCGTCCGACTGCACCCGCGTCTCTCCGCCGCACACCGGACAGGTCTCCGGGATGTGGAAGCTGCCGCTCTTGGTGAGGTTCCCGCTAATCTGCGGAATGATCATATTGGCTTTGTACACCGTAATTCGGTCGCCGATGCCCAGCTTCAAATCTTCCATTATATTGATATTGTGCACCGATGCCCGGCGAACCGTGGTTCCCTCCAGCTCCACCGGATCGAAAATTGCCACCGGATTCAGCAGTCCCGTACGGGACGGGCTCCACTCGATTTCCTGAAGCACCGTTTCCGCCTGCTGATCACGCCATTTAAAGGCCATGGCATCCTTCGGGAACTTCGCTGTTGTTCCCAAGGAAGCGGAATACGCCAAATCCTCCAGGGTCAGAACCAGTCCGTCCGACGGAATCTCAAAGGTGGGAATCCGCGTTTCAAATTCATCGATGGCCGCCAAAAGATTCTCTCGGTCCACCTTCCGGTATTCCACCACGTCGAACCCCTGCTCCGCCATCCATTTCATTTGGGCTTCCCGGCTGTTCTCGAAATCCACCTCCGGCGCCTCACTCAAGGTGAAAGCGTAGAAGTTCACGTTTCGCTCCGCTGTAATCCGGCTGTCCAGCTGGCGCACACTGCCGCTGCACAGGTTCCGCGGGTTCTTGTATTTCGCATCCGCATCGTCGATGGCCGCGTTGATTTTCTCAAAATCCTCGTAGCGAATCACCGCTTCTCCTCGTACCACCGTATGTCCCCGATGGGAAATGGTGCGGGGCACGTTCCGGAATACCCGGGCGTTAGGGGTAATCACCTCACCCACATCGCCGTTTCCGCGGGTTACCGCCTTGGCCAGCTTTCCTTCTTCATAGGTCAGCACCACCGTCAGTCCATCCAGCTTCCAAGAGAGCAATGCCTCCCGGTCGCCCAACCAGGAACGCAGTGCCTCCCGATCCTTGGTTTTATCCAAACTCAGCATCCGCCGAGCGTGACGCTCCTTCGGCAGTTCCGACTGTACCGTATAACCCACGTTCTGAGACGGACTGTCCTCGGGAACGTATCCGCTCTCCGCCTCCAGCCGCAGCAATTCGTCGTACAGCTCATCGTATTCGTAGTTGGTCATGATCTCGCTGGCGTCGTCGTAATAGGCCCGGGAGGCCTCGTTCAGCTGCGCCGTCAGCTCGTCGATTCTCTTTCTGATATCTTCCATTAATCTACCTTCTCAATATTCACAAAACCCTTGCCGATTTTCTTAATTCCCACGGAATCAAAGGCGATGGTAAGGATTTTTCCCGAATCCTCAATCAGCATTCCTTCTCCGAATTTCGGGTGGCGCACTTTATCGCCGGCCTCCAGGCCCTCGTTGGAGAACTTCTTCCGAGTCTGCTTCTTCGCATATCCCAGACTGTCAAAAGGCTTCCCGCCATCCGGTCCGGAATATCCATCCTCCGTGCCGTGGCTTCTCCCCTTGTAAAAATAATCTCCGAAAAGTCCACCGTCTCCGGCAAGGCCTCCCTGTTTCGCCTGGCGTTCCTTCACGGTCTCGCCGTCGATGTACCGCTTGTCCATCTCGTCCAGGAACATGGATTCGGACGTGTAATCCGTCCGGCCGTACAACATCCGGGTCTCCGCCCCGGTGAGATACAGTTTCTTCTTCGCTCGGGTGATTCCCACGTAGCAAAGGCGCCGTTCCTCTTCCAGCCGCCCCTCTTCATCAAAGGAAGCGGTTCCCGGGAAAATCCCGTTCTCCATTCCCGGAATGAATACAATCGGAAATTCCAAGCCCTTGGCGCTGTGCAATGTCATGAGCACCACCGCATCTTCCGACTCATCCCGATTGTCGATATCCGACATCAGCGTAATCCGTTCCAGGAAGGCCGCCAGCGGCGTCGGCTCATCCACCGGAAATCCCGCTTTGGCCAAGGCTTCCCGTTCTTCTCTCAGCTCCTCCTGATGGGCTGCCTCGTCTCCGTTCTCCAGGCTCTTCTCGAACTCCGCCACCACGGATTTAAATTCCATGATATTCTCGATGCGTCCGTCCGCCTCCACCGTATCTGCGGCCTCTAAGGCACCCAGATACCCGGAACGGTTCAGAATATTGTCGTACAGATCCACCAGGGTCAGATTGTCCAGTTCCCCTCGGAGATCCTGAATCATCTGAACGAATTCCTGCAGGGCCTTTCCCGCCTTCTTCGGGAGAGATGCCATCACCTGCGCCTCGCAAAGAGCCCGGTAAATGCTGATCCGGTATCCGGAGGCATAGGCCTGAATGCCGGACAGGGTCTTCGCTCCAACGCCCCGCTTTGGCTCGTTGATGACCCGCAGCATGGCCACATCGTCATCCGGATTTTCCACCAGGTGCATGTAGGCCATTACGTCCTTGATTTCCTTACGGTCGTAGAACCGCAATCCCGCCAGCACCCGGTACGGAATTCCCCGGAAGGAGAATTTCTCTTCAAATGCTCGGGACTGGGCATTCTTCCGATACAGCACCGCCATATCGCTGTAGGGATATCCCGCCTCGTGCAGGCGGTCGATTTCACTGCCGATATACCAGGCCTCCTGCTTCTCGTCGGGCAGTCGACGGTAGGTGATCTTCGCCCCGTCCTTTTTCTCCGTCCACAGAGCCTTCTCTTTCCGGCCCTTATTGTTGCAAATGACGGAGTTGGCCAGGTTCAGAATATTTCCGTCGGAGCGGTAATTCTGCTCCAGCTTGATGGTGGTCACCTCCGGAAAATCCTTCTCGAAATCCAGAATATTCCGAATGTCCGCCCCTCGCCACTGGTAGATGCACTGATCGTCGTCCCCCACCACACAAAGGTTCCGGTTGGTCTTGGACAGCAGGTGAATCAGTTTGTACTGCAAGTAGTTGGTGTCCTGATACTCATCCACCATGATGTATTGAAACCGGTTTCGGTAATATGCCAGAATCTCCGGATCCGCTTCCAGGAGGCGCACCCCGTTGAGAATCAGGTCATCGAAGTCCATAGCGTTATTCCGCATCATTTCCTTCTCGTATTCCCGATACACTTGATACACGGTGTTCGCTCGGAAGTCTCCGGAATTCTCCGCAATATATTTTTCCGAGTTTTGCTCCCGCTCCTTGGCATTGCTGATGGCGCTGATTACATAGCTGACGGGATAGGTCTTTTCGTTGATTTCCAGAGCCTTCATAATCCGCTTCACCAGGGATTTTCGGTCCGTTTCATCGTACACCGTGAAACCGGTCTTGTATCCCAGCACTTCGCACTGATATCGAAGCATCCGAAGACACATGGCATGGAAGGTCATGATCCACATTCCCCGGGTCCGTGGAACCAGGCTCTCCACCCGATCCCGCATCTCTCCGGCCGCCTTGTTGGTAAATGTCACCGCCATAATTTGGGCCGGGTTCACGCCCTGCTCAATCATGTACGCAATTCGATGGGTCATGGTGGTGGTCTTCCCGCTCCCCGCTCCGGCCAAAATCAAAAGTGGCCCGTCAATATGCTTCACTGCTTTCTGTTGTTCGCTGTTCAGATTTGATAAATCCATTAATCTCTTCCTTAATATATGTATAAATTGCGTCCGCAGGAATGCGGGCGAAAAAATATCTGACCGTCTGTAAAAGAATCTATCCGGGCCTCGGCATTCTCAATGTTTCCGGCGGTACGGATTTGTCTTTTCTATCGACATTTTATTTTAGCATAATAGCGATGAAAACAAAAGATTTTAACGGCGGTGCAAGGGGTTCTTTCACGGTGTAAGGATTGGAATCACCTTCTAGATTGTATTTTGCTTCTAGATTGTATACTTTTTTCACGTGCATTGACACTGCATATTGAGAGTGCTAAAATCAAAGTGCGATTGGGAAAGAGTCAATCGCAAGTATATTAAGTTTTTTATAAGGAGAAGAAAATGGCTAATATTTCACAGAAGTACATTGAGATTGCTAAGAAAAATTATCCACATGAACCAGAATTTCTTCAGACTGTTGAAGAAGTACTGACTTCTATCGAGCCTGTTCTGGAAGCACATCCGGAATACGAGAAGGCCGGTCTGGTTGAAAGACTGATCGAGCCTGAAAGAAGCATTACCTTCAGAGTTCCTTGGGTTGACGACAACGGCGAAGTTCACGTTAACAGAGGATACAGATTCGAGTTCAACAGTGCACTGGGACCGTACAAGGGTGGTCTGAGATTCCAGGCTAACGTATATCCTGGCATCCTGAAGTTCCTGGGATTCGAGCAGATCTTCAAGAACTCCCTGACCGGTCTTCCTATCGGCGGTGGCAAGGGTGGTTCCGACTTCGATCCGGCTGGCAAGTCTGATGCTGAAGTTATGAGATTCTGCCAGAGCTTCGTTACCGAGCTGTACAGACACATCGGTCCGAACGTAGACGTTCCGGCTGGTGACATGGGTGTAGGCGGCAGAGAAATCGGCTACATGATGGGTCAGTACAAGAGAATTACCAGACAGTACGACGGAACTTGGACCGGTAAGGGAACAACCAACGGCGGTCTGAACGGAAGAACAGAAGCTACCGGTTTCGGTATCGTATTCTTCGCAAGAGAGGTCCTGAAGCACTTCGGTGAGACTCTGAAAGGCAAGTCTGTAGTAGTTTCCGGATTCGGTAACGTATCTTGGGGAACCATCACCAAGCTGGTAGAGCTGGGTGCAAAGCCAATCACAATCTCCGGACCAGATGGATACATCCTGGACGAGGAAGGTATCACCACACCAGAGAAGATCGAGATGCTGCTCTGGCTGAGAGCAAACAGCCCAATGGCTTGCGCTCCATACGCAGAGAAGTTCCCGAACGCTAAGTTCATCCCTGGAAAGAGACCTTGGGAAGTTAAGGCTGACCTGTACATGCCATGCGCAATGCAGAACGACATCACTCTTGACTGGGCGAAGGAAATGGTTAAGAACGGCGCTAGATACCTCATCGAAGGTGCTAACATGCCTACAACCAACGAAGCTATCGCTTACCTGCAGGAGAACGGCGTAGTTGTTGGTCCTTCCAAGGCTGCAAATGCCGGTGGTGTAGCATGCTCTTGCCTGGAAATGGCACAGAACGCTGAGCACCTCATCTGGGATAAGGAAAGAGTTTACAAGGAACTGGAAGGCATCATGGTTCACATCTTCGAGATCACTGAAGCAGCTTGCGCTAAGTACGATCTGGGTGAGAACTTCGTAGCCGGTGCAAACATTGCCGGTTTCGAAAGAGTAGCAGATGCTATGATGATGCAGGGTATTGTATAATCGAACCTTTCGATTATCGATTCACTTCATTGAAGACTCAAAAGAGAGCTGCAATTGCAGCTCTCTTTTTTCGTGTCATCATTTCCGCCACCAGGCGTTGGTCGCAGCGGAAATGTGCGCCAGGCACCGGGCGATGGCGATTTTGCTCCCCTCTCCCCGCTAAGCCTTGTGCCTTCGTTATGGGGAGCAAAATCTTCACATTGCCGCCGCCTCTTTTCAGTCTCCCAGAGGCCCGGCGGCCGAATTTCTTTGCTCCCCCCCTCCCCGCTAAGGCTTGTGACTCCGTTATGGGGAGCAAAATCTTCACATTGCCGCCGCCTCTTTGGCGCCTCCACGGGTCCCGGCGGCTGTATTTATTTGCTCCCCCTCCCCCGCTAGGCCTTGCACCTTCGTATCGGGGAGCAAAATCTTCACATTGCCGCCGGCGCTTTGACGCCTCCCGGGGGCCCGGCGGCCGAATTTATTTGCTCCCCTCTCCCCGCTAGGCCTTGTACCTTCGTATCGGGGAGCAAAATCTTCACATTGCCGCCGGCTCTTTGGCGCCTTCCCGGGGCCCGGCGGGCCGGATTTATTTGCTCCCCGTTCCCCGCTAGGCCTTGCGCCTTCGTATCGGGGAGCAAAATCTTCACATTGCCGCCGGCGGTCGCAACGAAAAACCTGCATGCGGGAGGCAATCTTGGCTTGCGGATTGGGGCGTTGAGCCCAATCCGCAAGCGGTTGCCAATCGCATGCAGGTTTTTCTTATAATTCTATGGTTTTCCCGGCGCGGAGCATGTACAGGTACGCTTCCGTGACCGGAAGTTCGGCCGCCTGTTCCAGGGCAATCCGGTACAGGCGAATCTGTTCTTGATACATTTCCTTCATTTTGGACTCTTCCTCCGAACCGCGATTGCTCTTGTAATCCACCAGGACGATATGGTCCCCTTCCCGGAAGTAACAGTCGATAACACCCTGCACCAGCACGGATTGGTCTTCCACTTCCGTCCGGAGGGTGAACGGTTTCTCCTTCCACAGCCGGTTTTTGCCCGCGGCTTCTGATGCCCGTCTGCCGATATCCGTGGCGAAGAATGTTTTTATCATGTTCAGATCCAAAGCTTCGAAGATTTCCGGGGAGATGGCCCCCTTGTCCCTCAGCGATTCTCCCACCTGCCGGATGTAGTCCTCGTCCACGACGCCATCGGCAAGGGCTTTGCGGAAATCCAGCCGCTCCATGATGCGATGGTAGCCGGTACCAATCTCCGCACCGGTGATTTTGCCGGATTTCCGGAATTCCGGCTCTTCCAGATCGATGCGCCGCTTTCGGAAGGAGTCCTCCCGAAGGGTGCGGATTTCACTGACGGTATACTTCGCTTTGGTGGACAGGCCTCGGGCATCCGGATATTCGTAGTCCAGCCGCTGTGCCACCAATTCCGCCGCCTGCTCCGCCTTGGTATCGCCCTGGAACCGGTCTCGCTCCTTCTGAAATTCTTCGAAGAGGTTTCGCTTCCGGGTCAGCAGCTGTTTCGGGAAAGGTGCGAACCGATATTCCACCGACGGAATAAAGAGTTTCTCCTTGATGACCTCGTAGTAGCTGCTTTTGCCCGGCAGGCCCCGCTCCAGTTTTTCCGTGGATTTGGCGGTTCCCACCAGAATCAGCTTTTCTCTGGCTCGGGTCAATGCCACGTACAGAACTCGCAGCTCTTCTTGGAAACCCTCATCCCTCTTCTTTTCCATAATCAGGTTCTGAAGAAGGGTTGCTCTCCAGAATTTGTCCTTCCGATTCACATAGGACAGGCTGACACCCATATCGGAATCGAACATGAATCCTTTTCCCAGATTGTCCCCGCGCAGCTGCTTGCCCATTCCCGCAACGATGACGAACGGAAACTCCAAACCTTTGCTCTTGTGAATGGTCATAATGCGGACCACATCCGCATCCTCGCTGATCATGGCCGCCTGTCCGGTTTTCACATTCTGCTTTCGGAGGATATCCACGTAGCGGATAAAGCCGTTCAGCGAGGCGACTCCGTTCTCCTGGTAGCCCCGGGCTTTCTCCGCCAGAATCCGCAGATTGGCCTGGCGCTGTCTGCCGCCGTACATGGCGCCGGCGTACAGATAGTAGCCGGATTCCGTCAGCACGTACCAGATGTATTCATCCAGCGGCATTTTGTTGGAGAGGTAGCGCCATTCCTCCAGCTTCTCCTCTGCCTGACGAAGCTTCTCATACAGGGCATCGTCCGCCAATGCTTCCGGATTTTTCAAGCAGTACTCGAATGCCTTATAGTACGCTCCCCTCTGCCCGTTCTCCTTATAAGCGATTCGCACCTTCGCCAGTTCCTCCGGGCTGAACCCGAAAATCTCCGACCGAAGTATGCCGATCAGCGGCACATCCTGATGTCCGTTGTCCAGGAGCTTCAGCAGCGCCATGGCCTGGTGGATTTCCACCGTATCGAAATACCCCTGATCGTCGTTCACATGAGCCGGAATGTCCTGTTCCAGCATGGCTTTGTAGAACACATCGGCGCTTCGGCTGGTGCTCCGACACAGGATGACGATATCCCGCGGAGTAGCGGTTCTCCGAACCCCCTGCTTTCCGTCGTAGAACGTGGTGCCGATGATTCCGTTTACCAACTTGGCGATATAAGCGGCCTCCGCTTCCAACTTCGGAATCGGTTCCCCGTCATCATCCACCTCCACCGGCTCATCCGCCGCCGCATTGTCCTCTTCCAGAAGAATATGTGCCTCCGACTTCAGGTTGAACCGATCGTCTCCCTTCAATCCCTGATACAGCTTCGCATTATCATCATACCCCGGCATAATCCCCTCAAAAACATCGTTGATGTACTGAATGGTGGCGCCGTTGCTTCGGAAATTCTTATTCAGGTCGATGACCATGGAATCGGTGTTTTCTTCCTTCTCGTACTCCCGCCGCGTATCCATGAAAATCTTCGGGTCGGACTGCCGGAACCCATAGATACTTTGTTTTACATCACCCACCTTAAAGAGATTGTCCGGCCGGGCGATTTTGGATATGAGGTATTCCTGCAGCTTGTTGGTGTCCTGATATTCATCGATAAAAATAAATCGGAACCGCTTCCGAAGGGTGTCCGACACTTCCGGGTCTTCCAAAATGCGCACCGTGATGTGCTCGATATCGCTGAAGTCCACCAAATCCGACGCCTGTTTCTTCGCATCGAACCGCTTTTCGAACTCCTGCAGGAGCTTCAGATAATAGACCGTGTATTCGTAGGCGGCATCCATCTCCCGGAACCGAGTCTCCGGGCTCGGGTCCATGAATTTATTTTTGAAGTCCTTGATGCGCTTCTTGTACCGGTCCCGCAGATCCGTGCAGTACTCCTTGATGTCCGCGTATTCGTCCTTCTCCTCTTTCTTCACCCGAAAGGTGGCGAATTTCACCGCGCCCCAGGCGGAGGCATCAGGTCCGTCGGCGTGTTCCAAGGAGTCCCGCAGCTCTTCCAGCTGTTCGTAATCCTTGTTTGCGATGGCCACCAGCGAGGCGATGCCGTTCCGGTCCAGCACATCAATCAGCTTTTCGCAATCCTTCAGGGCCTCATCCAACTCCGCCTTTCCCCGCTCTAAGAGCATTTGGTATACGGGGGAGTCCGCCATCGACCCCGACTCCGGAAAACGCAGCATCTCCGCCTTTTCGAAGGCCCAGCGAAAATAGTTCGGCAGGCTTCGGAGTTTGGCGTAAGTGTCCATCATTTCGTTCATCAGCGCCGTCTCGTTTCGGTCGCTGCTGTAGTGCTCCAGGAAGTCCCGGAAGGACCCCCCTTCAATATATCCGTCATTCTCAAAACACTCCTCAAAGAGCTCGTCTATGGCTTCCATCTGAAGGAGCTGACTCTGGGTTTCATCGCAGATACGGAAGGTCGGCTCCCGGTCGATTTTATAGAAAAACTCCCGAATCACCCGCAGCGCAAAGCTGTGGAAGGTGGTGATGTAGGAACGATACATCCGATTCAGCTGCCGGTTCATCACCGGCGCGCTCTCCGGCACGTCCTTCATGTGCTGCCGGATGGCCCGGGTAAGCTTCAGCTTCATCTCCGCCGCCGCCGCATTGGTAAATGTCACCACCAGCATCTCATCCACGTTGGCTTTTCCCTCCAGGATGATGTGAATAATCCGCTCCACCAGGACTGCCGTCTTTCCGGAACCCGCCGCCGCGGAGACCAGAATGCTTTTATCCAATGTATCGATTGCTCTCTGTTGATCTTCTGTAAAATGTACGCCCATAGATTCCTCCTACTATAAATATTATTATATTTATATTTTCTTTGCGTGCAATATGAGTTGTGATATACTATCGATAATGGTTTATTAAAAGGTTATTTCTATAAGGGACAGGAGGTTATTTCATGAAACACAGACCTGCAATGTTGTTGATTCTGGATGGTTTCGGAATTCGCGAGGAAGCGCATGGCAATGCCATTGCTGCCGCGAACACGCCTCATCTGGACGCATTGTTTCACAAGTACCCCTTCATCACGCTGGATGCCAGCGGGGAGCCGGTTGGGCTGCCGGAGGGACAGATTGGCAATTCCGAAGTGGGTCACACCAATATCGGTGCCGGAAATGTCATCTATCAAGATTTGCCGCGGATTACCCGGGCAATCGAGGACGGATCTTTCTTTCAGAACGAGGCTCTGGTAAAAGCAATGAGCAACGCGGCGGAGGGGTCCGGTCATACGCTCCATATTATGGGGCTGCTGTCGGATGGCGGCGTTCACAGCCACATCCGTCATCTTTTGGCGCTTCTGGACATGGCAAAAGAACACCATGTAAAGGACGTCATCGTGCATTGCTGGCTGGACGGAAGGGACGTTCCACCGAAAAGTGCCGATGTCTATCTCAAGCAGCTGGAGGATCACATTCACGAAATCGAACTGGGACGATTCGGTGTGATTTCCGGCCGATTCTATGCGATGGACCGGGACAAGAGATGGGACCGACTGGAGCTGGCTTACGATGCGCTAACGCTTTCGGAGGGGCTTCACGCCGATTCTCCGGAAGAAGCATTGGCACAATCCTATGCAAAGGATGAAACCGATGAATTTGTAAAACCAACCGTCATTACTCCGCAGCCGATTCAGGATGGGGATTCCGTGATCTTCATCAACTTCCGGCCGGACCGTGCGCGGGAAATTACCCGGACACTGGTGGATGGAGATTTCGATGGTTTTACCCGAAAAAAAGTGGTACAGAATCTGACGTACGTGTGCATGACGGAGTACGATGCCACCATGCCGAATGTTATGCTGGCATACCCGCCGGAAGTAGTGGAACCGACCCTGGGAAGCGTCATCGCCGCCCACGGACTGCGGCAGTTGCGAATTGCCGAGACGGAAAAGTACGCCCATGTCACCTTCTTCTTCAACGGCGGCAAAGAAGCGCCGGAAGAGGGAGAGGACCGGATTTTGGTGCCTTCCCCGAAGGTCGCTACCTACGACCTGCAGCCGGAGATGAGTGCTCCGGAGGTGACCCGCCGCGTGCTGGAGGCCATCGCATCGGATCAATACGATGTGATTATCCAGAACTACGCCAACCCGGATATGGTGGGACATACCGGGAATTTTCAGGCGACAGTTCAGGCCATTGAGGTGCTGGACGGCTTGGTGGAACAGGTGGTGGACGCCATCCTGGCGAAGGACGGTCAGATTCTCCTGATTGCGGATCACGGAAATGCGGATTACATGCTGGACGACAAGGACAATGTGGTCACCAAGCATTCCCTTTCCCGAGTTCCATGCTGCCACATCTGCAATGAGCCGCAGGCTTTTGCAGTGAACGAGGGAAAGCTGGCAGACGTCACCCCGACATTTCTGACGCTGATGGGACTTCCGGTTCCGTCGGAGATGAAGGGAGATGTGCTGGTTTAATCTCGCGGTTGTGTTTCTTAGTGCTGCATATCGAGCATACGAGATTATAAGAAAGAGGAAAACTAAATAATATGAACGAGTCAACGTATAAGAGATTATCCCGCAAGGTCGGGCTTGTTGTGGTGGGCAATGTGATTTACGCGATGGGCGTAAATCTGGCCATCAACCCGGTACACTTCTACAGCAGCGGTTTTACCGGCATTGCTCAGCTGATCCGTCTGTTTCTGTTAAATGTGCTGCGCCTTCCGGAAATTCCGGGGCTGGATTACATGGGCATCATCTACTTCGCCATCAACATTCCGTTCTTCATGCTGGCTTACAAGGTAATGGGCAAAAAGTTCTGTCTGGAAACGCTGATATCCATTGCGATGGCTTCGGCACTGCTGGCCATCATTCCGATTCCGGCCAAGCCGATTGTCAGCGATCCGATGCTGGCTGCCATCGTGGGCGGTCTTGGCGCCGGTGTGGGCGCCGGAATGGTGCTTCGTGCCGGAAGCTCTCAGGGCGGACAGGACCTGATCGGCGTCTGCATGGCCAAGACGCGACCGGACTTCAAGGTGGGCACCGTCGGAATCATCATCAGCTTCTGCATCTACGCAGTCTGCCTGTTCATCTATGATATCCAGACCGTACTGTATTCCATCGTATTCTCGGTAGTTACCGGCCTCTGCATCAACCGAGTTCACATCCAGAACATCCAGATGCAGGCCATGATTTTCACCAAGAAGGAAGGCATGGTGGATGCGGTCACCCAGCGGATGCACCGCGGTGTCACCCTGTGGGAAGGTGCCGGCGGCTATACGAAGGAGGATTCCCACATTCTGGTGACGGTTCTTTCCAAATATGAGGAGCCGATTCTTCAGAGCATCATCGCCGAGCTGGACCCTCATGCGTTCGTAATCATCGTGGAAAACGCACGAGTGATTGGAAACTTCGAGAAACGATTCTTGGACTAAGAAGCAGATAATTCAATTAGACAGTCGGAGGACGGCAGCAAATCTCTCTGTTGGCGAGTCCTTGATAATATATTCGAAGTATGGTATACATGAATTAAAACAAAGCAGTATAAAAAAGGAGGCAGAAATATGAGTGAAGATCGCGACGATCATTTATATACAGTCGGCATATTGATCATTGCAATTGCTTTGATGATGTTTATTGAAAATAAAAGCTCTTGTTCGTTTCCGGCTGTTCAGATGGGAGCGGGACTTCTATCCGGGCTTACTGTTTATCATGCAAACTTTTTAAGAAAAAGAAGGAAAGCCCGATTCTCTTCTAACAGTAATGAAGAAGAGCATCGGGGCAAGAATGACGATGGACGTTTGTACACAATTGCCATACTGCTTGTTGTACTTGCTTTGATGATGTTTACTGAAAACAAAAGCTCATGCTCGTTTCCGGCTCTTAATACTGTGCTGGCACTTCTATCCGGATTGTTTTCGTGCCATGCAGTGTCTTTAGTAAAAAATAGGAAAGATGGGACATCCTCTGACAATAACAAAGAAGTATAGAGTGAGAGATGGGAGTGCGGGCAATTTCTTGGACAGTCTATAATAAACCAAGAGATTGTCCGCACCCCCCTATCTACCTTTTCTACATTTCTATTCGTTCGGGTATCTCCCCATCATATGGGGAGCAGATTCTGCCAGAGTTTTGCAGATCTCCTCGCAGAATTCCGGCAAATCAAAGGAGGCATTTTCCTCCAGCCAGTCCAAGATAATCCCCACAAACAAGCATTTATAGCAGCGGATGACTCTTTCCTTTCCCTCAGAAGAACTTTCCTTGTACTCCTCATCTTCATCCACATACGCTTTCACCACGCCGCAGGCCATCTTGTTCAAGCTGAAAAGGAACACATCCTTTTGGGCAGAGCGAAACAGATGTAGAAAGGCATTCTTCCGTTTCATGCACTCCCCGGCAATATATGTCAAACAATATGCCGGGGATTCCAGATTGCCGTACCGGTGAATCACATCCTCCATCCACTCTTTGACGGACTCCTCCATCAACGCCGGAATGTTCTGAAAATGGTAGTAGAAGGTGTTTCGATTCACCTGACAGCGATTGACAATATCCTGCACCGTAATCTTGTTGTATGGTTTTTCCTCCAGGAGTTCCCAGAACGCGTCCCGGATAATTTCCTTTGTTCGAATCATTTTTCTTCCTGCTGTTCTTCCTTCAATTCCCGAAATTTCTCCGGATCTTCAAAGTTAATATTGATGGCCAGCTCCCATTTGCGACGGCACAGCTCTCCGCGATAGATTACATACAGCTTTGTCGCGGCTTCCAGCAGGCTCACCAGTTCTTGATGCAGCGCCTCCGCCAGCTCTTCATCGATCTCCGGATCCTCCAGCTGCACCTCCATCATCCGGTCCAGGAACTCATTGCCGACTTCCACCCGAATGTCGTTATCCGATGTGAGAAGATACCGTACTTCCAGCTCCGCCGGGCAGATTTCCGGAAGCGCATCCATCATGTCCATGTGCTCGAAAATCGTCAGCATCTCCTCCCCCAGGTCCTTCACTTCGGAAATCAGGTTCTGTTCGATTTCCATGCAGATTTCCCGGACAAAGGCCTCATCCTTCTGATTCTCGAACAGGGTCTCGAAGGCTTCCGTCCAACCGCCCATGACTTCCGACATGCACACAATCTGGACTTCCTCATCTCCTTCTTTCATCATTGCCCGCGTGTTCATCACGCCTCGCGCCAAAATGATTTCGATGGATTCCCGGTTTTCCGGTTCTTCATTCTCTTCTTTTCCTTCCCAAATGAAGGTTTCCGACAATACGTCTTTCTTGCTGGTCATATCTTCCATCCTTTACTCTGTTGAATTCTCCCGGATCCGGCACATCAGCGATTGACACTTTCGTTGATATGCTTCGCCACTCGCCGTTTCACCTGATCGGCGAAGCGCCGGATATCTTCCATGTAATAATTCTGATGCCGAATCTTCGCATTTGCTTTTTTCTTTTCTTTTTCCCGAAGGCCGAACTCCCGGTTGTTGGAGATTACCAGATTTGCCACCTTCTCATATTTCCAGCCGCGCTGGCGGTAGAGTTCCTCCACCCCAAGGGCGGCGGTCATCGGGCGATCTTTTTTCGCCAACTGATGAAGGGGACGGTCCAAGTACACCACCAGACTGTTTTCCCGCAGCACCGGCCAGTTCTCCTCTCGAACCACGATTCCGCCTCCGGTGGAAATTACCATTCCGTTCCCCCGGCAGTACTTCTTCAGGGTGGCACTTTCCCGTTCCCGGAAATAGTCTTCTCCATATTGGCGAATCATTTCTCCGGAAGTCATCCCGTAGATTTTGTTAATCTCTCGATCCAGATCCACGAAGGTTCTCCCGGTGCGAATTGCCACTTGCCGGCTGATAGAGGATTTCCCGCTTCCCGGCATGCCGATTACCGTGATGTTCAATTGCTTTCGCAGAAGGCTTTTCATCGCCTCCCGTCCCAGATCTACCGGAATGGATTT
>ERZ1034973.1232-NODE-1232-length-15434-cov-47.175564_pt1 | contig 15434 bp, 11 predicted proteins | sample MGYA00520686_ERZ1034973 | MGnify/ENA primary metagenome ERZ1034973 (study PRJEB33766, sample SAMN09781775) | gut metagenome | biome: gut microbiome | host: Homo sapiens | place: Madagascar | study: EMG produced TPA metagenomics assembly of the PRJNA485056 data... | reverse complement strand
ACATCGCTGCTTTCAAGAAAATCTTTATCGAGCAGTTCTTGTTTGCTGTGAAGACGTATTTTTAGAGAAAATACCCGTTGGCGGAATGAGTCATAAAGTAAATCGTTTAATAATGGTTTGAAATAGTCATCGTAACTTTGCACTCGGAATAAGAACAACTTTGTAGTCGTTAATAATGTGTATTTACACAAAATAGACTAATAAGGATATATGGTAATCCGTAGAGTTCTTGGTTAGAAATAAAAGAACAGAATGAAATCACTGCAAAAATAGTCATATGGTGCGACTATTTTTGCAGTATTCTTACAGCATCGTACCACCCATCTGTTTGTTATATGACGCTATGGCGTCATAAGCATTCAAACGCCCATCCATGCGGTACATCACACCTTGGCAAGCAGTTGGTTTATTTTTGTTCCGTATAATATACTCATAGTTTATTGCAAAGCTAAATATCTAACTACAAAGATATATGTTTTGTTTATTCTCACAAGGATTAGTTAGAATTATCGCCATGAAACAAACTAAAAGTATAACTGTGTGGCGAATCATGTCTTGTTGGTAAAATAAATTCCGCAGAATGTAATGAGTTTATCTGCTTAATACCAAAATTAAGTTGGTAGCTTACCACTTTATATAGTGGTAGACAAAAGTTTTTGATCCCCCAAAAGGAGGACTACCAAAACATAAAAATAAAAAGTCCTGTAAATCTTTCGATTTACAGGACTCTGTTGCGGAGAGAGAGGGATTCGAACCCCCGGTACCTCTCAGTACGCCGGTTTTCAAGACCGGTGCATTCGACCACTCTGCCATCTCTCCATAGGGTGTTATGAGTGATGCTTCAAGTCTGTATGTAACATTCTGTTGCTTGTCAAGACCGACACAATGCGGAGAGAGAGGGATTCGAACCCCCGGTACCTCTCAGTACGCCGGTTTTCAAGACCGGTGCATTCGACCACTCTGCCATCTCTCCAATAGGGGAAACGCAATTGATGTAGCCTTGCAATCGCAGTGAATTACTATTCCACTTTGCTTTATTAGCGGGTGCAAAGTTACGCTTTTTAGTTCATACCTCCAAATTTTCGGCTTACTTTTTTCGTCTATTAGCGAAAAAACATTGGTTTCGACACATTTTACTGCTTCTGAAGCCGCAAGAAATACAAGTATAAGCCGCAGACACCACAAAAACAAGCGGGCTTGTTTTGTATTGTCTTCGGTTTGCAGTAACTCTGAATAAGTTACGCTGCGCCTCAACAATAAAAATATGCAAGCATATTTTGTATTGTCTTCGGTTTGCAATAACTCTGAATAAGTTACGCTGCACCTCAACAATAAAAATATGCAAGCATATTTTGTATTGTCTTCGGTTTGCAGTAACTTTGCACATATGATTTATCCAAGCAACTTTGAAAACAAGATACAGTTCAGCGAGATACGCTCGCTGTTGAAGGGCTACTGTCTGAGTCAGTTGGGCAAGGACAAGGTGGACGCTATGGGCTTCACGGAGAACGCGGAGCGCATCAACACGGCGTTGAAACAGACGCGCGAGTTCCGCCGCATGCAGGAGGAGACGGACGATTTTCCACTGCAGTTCTTCTTCGACATGCGCGAGTCGATAAAGCGCATACGCATCGAGGGCACGCATCTTGAAGAGAACGAGATCTTCGACCTGCGCCGCTCGCTCGAGACGGTGGCTGGCATCGTGCGCTTCCTCAACCGCAGCGACGACGACGGCAACTTCGACTACCCTACTCTGCACGACCTTACGGAGGGCGTGCTCACCTTCCCCGACCTTATACGCCGCATTGACCAAATTCTCGACAAATACGGCAAGATAAAGGACACGGCATCGCCGCGTCTCGCCGAGATTCGCACGCAGCTACGCAAGGCAGAGGGCAGCGTATCGCGCACATTATACAGTATATTGCACGCCGCGCAGAGCGAGGGTCTCGTCGACAAGGACGTTACGCCTACGCTGCGCGACGGCCGCCTCGTTGTGCCTATCGCTCCTGCCATGAAGCGACGCATTAAGGGCATCGTACACGACGAGTCGTCGACGGGCAAGACGGTGTTTGTGGAGCCGACGGAGGTGGTTGAGGCGAACAACCGCATACGCGAGCTGGAAGCCGACGAGCGACGCGAGATAATAGTGATTCTCACAGAGTTCACGAAGCTGGTGCGTCCGCACGTGGACGACATCGTGAACGCCTACCGTATGCTTGCCGAGGTGGACTTCATACGTGCACGTGCCGAGTTCGCACAGCTCACGGGCGGCATCGAGCCGGAGGTGAGCGCGAAGCCCGTGGTCGACTGGATTACGGCGAAGCATCCGCTGCTGTGGCTCGCGCTGAAGAAGCAGGAGAAACCTATCGTGCCGCTCGACATCATGCTGACACGCGACCGCCACATCCTGATTATCTCGGGTCCGAACGCCGGCGGCAAGTCGGTCTGTCTGAAGACGGTGGGGTTGCTGCAGTATATGCTGCAGTGCGGCCTGTCCATCCCCGTGAGCGAGCGTTCAAAGGTAGGCATCTTCAGCGACATAATGATTGACATAGGCGACGAGCAGAGCATTGAGAACGACCTCTCTACCTACTCGTCGCACTTGCTGAACATGAAGAACATGATGCGCCAGTCGGGTGAGCACACACTGCTGCTCATCGACGAGTTCGGCACGGGCACCGAGCCGCAGATTGGCGGCGCAATGGCTGAGGCGGTGCTCAACCAGTTTGTAAAGAAGCACGCGTGGGGCGTGATAACCACCCACTACCAGAACCTGAAGCACTACGCCGACTCGCACGACGGCATTGCCAACGGTGCCATGCTCTACGACCGCCACGAGATGCGGCCGCTCTTCCAGCTCGCCATAGGTCAGCCCGGCTCGTCGTTCGCCATTGAGATTGCGCGCAAGACGGGCATTCCGGACGAGGTGATACGCGAGGCGAGCGACATCGTGGGCTCCGACTACATACAGAGCGACAAATACTTGCAGGACATTGTACGCGACAAGCGTTACTGGGAGAACAAGCGACAGAACGTACATCAGCGCGAGAAGGACTTGGAGAAGACTATCGCGAAATACGAAGATGAAATCCGCGAGCTCGACCGCAAGCGCAAAGAGATTCTGCGTCAAGCCAAGGAACAGGCGCAGGAACTGCTGAAGGAGAGCAACCGCAACATAGAGAACACTATCCGCGAGATACGCGAGTGTCAGGCGGAGAAGGAGGAGACGAAGCGCCTGCGCGAGGAGCTGAAGGCGTTCAAGGAGGACGTGAACGAGATAGACACCAAGTCGGCTGACGACCTCATCGAGAAGAAGATGCGCCAGATAATGGAGCGCAAGGAACGACGCGAGAAGCGCAAGAAGGAGAAGAAGGAGAACGCTGCGAACCCAGCCACCTCTCCATCTCAACTCCTCAACACCTCAACATCTCAACACCTCAACTCCTCAACACCTCAACACCCCTTCAAGGCTGGCGACACGGTGCGTATGCGCGGACTGACGACGGTTGGTCGTGTGGAGTCGGTAGAGGGCAAAGAGGCAACCGTAGTGTTCGGCGACGTGCGCACAAAGGTGAAGACATCGCGCCTGGAGCACACCACGAAGACACCGGAGTCGACACTGCCGCCAACGTTCGGCATCAGCCGCGAGACGCGTCAGACCATCGACTCGCACAAACTCAACTTCCATCAGGATCTCGACGTGCGCGGTATGCGTGGCGACGAAGCACTGAACGCTGTGCAGCACTTCATCGACGACGCCATACTCGTGGGCATGTCGCGCGTGCGCATCCTCCACGGCAAGGGCAACGGCATACTCAGACAGCTCATACGCCAGTATCTGCAGTCGGTGCCGAACGTGACGCAATGCAAGGACGAGCACGTGCAGTTCGGCGGAGCCGGAATCACGGTCGTTGACTTCTAACCCGTAAACGTAGCGGAAGGCTACGCTACGAGACACAACAATAAAAAAGGCTGACTCTTAAGCTGCAAAACCGCAGCAAGAGCCAGCCTTTTCTTATGCTTTAATCTTTATTCGTCTAAAGAATACCTGCCCCTCGGCAGTGGATTTATGAATGTTTTGCCATCGGACACCGAACGCAACCCGATCAGATTCCGAACGCAACCCGATCAGATTCCGAACGCAACCCAATCAGATTCCGAACGCGAACCGATGCCTATTGCATTGCAATTCACTCGTTAAAGTGCTTCTTCCGGCTGAGCCTCCTCAACCTTATCCTCACTGAGCACCAACTCGCGATAGATAACTGCATCGACCGAAAGCATTACGCAAACGCTTACAAGGAGACAAACAAGCGAAATGAGTACTAACAAGCCTGATGCGTCACCAAGTATCTGGAAGAGAATATAATAGGCAAAGAACAGCACAAAGCCTACAACAAACTTCAGGAAGAACACCTTCAGCTTGTAGCCCATCATCAAACGGTTGCTCTCAGAAAGACACAAAGCCCAATTCATACCCTTACCTACAAGAAGATAAACAGCAAGCATCCAACTGAGCGAGAGTACTATTGCCGGAACAATCATGAACAGGAAGGCTATCGATACGGCAGAGGTGACGAGTGCCTGAAGGATGAAATACTCACCCATACAATGACGATATTTCGACTCGAAGATGAACATCGGACTAATCATCTCGCCCTTGCTAAGCTTCACCGGCAATGTAGCCAAAGCTATCGTGGTGCCCACATTAACGTAAGGAATCCATACGGTTACGAGCCAAAGCAACACTGACAATACTATTGGCACAAGATTTTTCATGCCTATAGCAAACGCGTCCTTCAAAGAGGGCACAAACTGAAGTTTTTCTTCCATAGTTTTATATTTTTTAGATTAATTATGTGGTTTATGAATGTGTAGGGACTACATTCATTATTGTTGGCAATTCAGACTACTTAGCAATCTTCATAGTCTTCACAGCACCGTCGGCAGTCTTCACTCTTACGATGTATGTACCCTTGCCAAGTGTAGAGAGGTTGTTGCCAACCGCTACACCGCTGAGAGTGTGTACAGAGACCTTAGCGTCAGCCGGAACCATTACGCCGTTGATAGCGTCTACTACGACCTTCACGGTGAGAGAAGTTGTGGCAGCCTCCGACTCCTTATCCTTGTAGACAACAACCACCTTGTAGTTGTGTTCGCCTGCGAATGTCTCGTCGGTGTAAGCCTGTGTGTACTTGCCTGCGCTACCCGGAGCCTGATCCTCGAATACCTTAACCACTTCCTCGCCCTCGTAAACCTTCACGGTGAGCAATGCGTCAGCTGGCAGATCCTTGCCGTCGACATCCTTAGTCGGATTAGTCCATGTCAGCTCTACACTCTTCTCTGCAGTAAGTTCAGCTGCTGCGAAGCCTGTTGCAGCCTCTGTAGCCACCGGCACCTCTGGTTCGCCACTGCCCTTCTCAGCAAGACTGAAGTCGAAGATATAGCCGTAAGCATTTTCACCAGTTGCATCGCTGATGTGGAAAGCAACATAGTAGTTGCCAGCCTTTTCTACAGTGAACTCGAACGTGCTTGGATCGCGGTCGTACACGGTGTTAAGTTCAAAAATGCCGAGGGTCTTATCGAACGAGCCCTGCACCTTCTTGTTCGTACCGAGCTTCATCGTCAACGATGTTGTAGCAGCCTCAAGACAGGTGCGGTTCACTGCTGTGTGAGCCTTCGCTACGTATGTCTTGCCTGGCTCAAGCTTAAATAGTGGAGAAATCCAATAATCGTTGGCATTAGTGCCCCAGTCGCTGCTGAAGCCAACGCAAGGATGCTGGTCGCCTACCGGATTCCAGTCGGAACCGTACTCCTGATAGCCCCATGAATTCCAGCTCCATGTAGAACTTACGTTGCCACTGCGGTCCATCGCCGTCCAACCTTCTGCACCTTTTTCTTCAGCGAACGAAGTTGCGTAAGGCAATGCTGCAGGAGCATCGGGCTCACCTTCTGCATTTTCCACAATCTGTACAGAGTAGATGCTGATAGCATCAGTTGTAGTGTTAGGTGTATGACCGAGAGCACGGAACGCGATCTGATATACGTCGTCCTTGGTAACATTGAGTATCCACTTGTTCTTCACCTCACCACTCTCACCAACTTTAGCTGGGAGTTTAGAACCGATATAGTCGATAGATAGCTGCTTACCTATCTCCTTGCCACCTACGAAGTAGTCGAGCATGAGGTCCATCGTGTTACCTTCGCCCGAAGCAGCATCCATGGTGATGGTGTACGACTTGCCTTCCTTCAGCTCGAACCTCGGAGAGACGAGCCAGTCGCAAGTTCCAGACTTAGCGTCTACGCCCATGTGAGCAGCTGGTTTGCCAGCAAAGTCGGATGCGGTGTAAGCCCATGTCACGCCCGGAGTATCGCTGTTGTCCAGAGTTGTCCATGTGGCGAACTTCTCAGCCGAGTCGAACGTCATATCGTAAGGCAGTGTGCCGTCCTGGTCTACAGCTGGTGGGTCAACTGGGTCAGGAGTCTCACCGCCTGTCTTCTCTGCGATATCGAAACTGAAAGCATAAACATATTCGTTAGAAGAAGAAGCGAACGTGCCTACTCCATGAAATGCAAAGTAGTAAGCACCGTCTTCAGTCACATTAACATCGTATGAGTTATCGTACTGCACGCTTGTTTCGGGCATCTGAATATCGCTAACCGTGGTAAAAGCAGACGCATCGGTTGCCGATTTGCCGTATTCCAAAGAGAGCTGGGCTTTCGTAAAATACATTCTACCTGTATTTACCTTTACGGTATATGTCTTGTCTTTCTTAAGGTCGAAAGCCGGAGAAACATAATAGGCATTTGCTCCACTTACACTCGTCTTCATGCAATAGCTTGGTATAGCCGACCACGAACCTGGAGGGCAAAAGCCATCACTACCCCAATCGGCGTTGAAGAACCATGGTGTACCAGAATTTCCGCTGGCATCAATATTGGTCCAAACGTCATTAGTAGAATTGAACGAGATAGAGTAAGGCAGTTCTACAGTGCTCTGGGCAGAAGCATTCGTTGCGCCAAACAACGCAAGAAGAAGCCCCATTGTGTTTAGTAACGTCTTTCTCATAACTACAAATTTTAAAAGTTAATATATTTATGTTTACATACTTTCGTCACTAACTAAAGATGTATTAACTATACTAAACGTATGTTATACGATTGCAAATGTAATAAATATTTTAATACAAAGAAATATTTGACACGATTTTTTGTAGTTATTTTGTCATTTTGTTGTATAACGGAGACTCTCACCATGAATTTGTCATCAGTATAGCAGTGGTGTGCGAACACAAAAAGGAGGTGCTGTTCCTGTTCCGTCGAGCATCAAAGCTGAGCGGAAAGAACAGCACCTCCCATTAAACTGTGTATTCGTCTCTACTATTACTTCTTCTTTGCCGCAGCCTTCTCCTCCTTTGCAGGAGCAGCCGGCTTGTAAGCCTTGTTCAATCCAGCGATAACCTCGTTGGTGATGTCGTAAGCCTTGTCGGCATAGAGGAGGTTGTCGCCTGCCTTGCTCAGAATCAAGCCAAACTTCTTATCCTTGTTGTAAACAGCAAGGAAGTGCTGGATAGAGTCGCGCAGAGCGTTGTTGTAGTTCTCTGTCTCCACCTGGAACTCGCCGCTCAGGCGCTGGTTAAGAGCCTGAAGGTCGCTATTCTGCTTCTGCAGCGACATCTGTATCTGCTCAGCCTGCTCGCGTGTGTAGGCGTTCTGCTGAATCTTCTGCTGGAAGTTCATGTAAGCCTGTTCAAGAGTACGCTGCTTCTGCGCGAGTGTGTTCTGGATGTTCTGACCCTTCTTCTGCAGAATGAGCGAGTAGTCCTTGCAGAACTTGTACTGCGACATGATGCTGTCTACCTCTACGTACGCAATCTTAACGTCTGAAGGCACAGCCTGCTTGCCCTCTACCTTCTTCTCGTCAACCTGACACTTCGACTTGTCGCAAGAAGTCATTGCGAAAGCGGCAACAGTTGCGAGTGCAAGTGCGCCGAAAATGTTTTTCTTGTTCATCTTTATTCTGTTTTTAATTTTATCGTTTTGTACGCCTGTCGTATATACATTATATATTACAAGCTGATTTAATAGGCACCATTGCGTTCGCGAGCCTCGCGATCCTGATCCATCACGCAGTGAATGCCCTGCTTGCGCAAGCCCGGGTTGTCGTGTACGTGTTGCGAAGAGAACTTGCCGTTGCGCTTCAGCAGAACCTTTATCGACAACAATGCGAAGGCTACTGCCACTACAGCGAGGCTGATAAGCATTAGTTTTATCATATTTGTATCTGTTTTGACTAAAATAGATGTCTACCTACATTTAAAATAAGTGAAGATATTTTGTGGTGTCTTCCTTTTACACTATCTTTGCAAAAGATAGCCCCACCATTACATATCGCTACAAAGGTACGGCAATTCGGTGGCATGGCAAAATAATTTATCGAAAATTCAGATTATTATAACATCATCATAAAAAATTTAAGGAAAATGAGCAATTGCGAATTAAAACCAGCTCGCGTGTTCGAGCAGTTTGCTAAAATCAACGAGATTCCGCGCCCTTCAAAGCACGAGGAGCGCATGATAGAGTATCTTCAGGAGTTCGGCAAGAGCCACGGCTTCGAGACCGAGACCGACGAGACGGGCAACGTAGTAATCCGCAAGCCGGCCACAAAGGGTCACGAGAACGCGCCTACACTCATTCTGCAGAGTCATATGGACATGGTTTGTGACAAACTCGTAGACGTAGACTTCAACTTCTTCACCGACCCCATCCAGACTTACGTCGACGGCGAATGGCTCAACGCTAAGGGCACAACACTCGGTGCTGACGACGGCATCGGTTGCGCTATCGAACTGGCTATCCTCGACAGCGACGACATCGAGCACGGACCGCTGGAGTGCGTATTCACACGCGACGAGGAGACAAGCCTCACCGGTGCTATGGGCATGAAGGCTGGCTTCATGAAGGGCGATATGCTCATCAACCTCGACTCTGAGGACGAAGGACAGATTTTTATCTCTTGCGCTGGCGGCAAGACAACATCGGCTCGCTTCACATTCGAGCGTGAGGCTGCTCCGGAGGGTATGTTCTTCATCACAGCTTCTGTAAAGGGACTGAAGGGCGGACACTCTGGCGACGACATCAACAAGAAACGCGCTAATGCCATCAAGATTCTCGCTCGCTTCCTCTACAAGGAGCAGGAGAAGATGAATCTTCGCCTCGCTCAGTTCAACTCGGGCAAACTGCACAACGCTATTCCACGCGACGGCAGCATCGTGTTCGCAGTTCCGGCAAGCGAGAAGGAGACAGTACGTGCCGACTGGAACGTGTTCACAGCTAACATCGAGGAGGAGTTCCACGTAACCGAGCCGGTTATGGAGTTTAACCTCGGTAGCACCGACGCTGAGAGCGTACTGCCGAAGGATACAAGCCGCCGCTTCATCCTCTGCATGCAGGCTGTTGACAACGGCGTGTTCGCTATGTGCCAGGACGAGGCTCTGGCATACATGGTTGAGACATCCAACAACGTAGCAAGCGTGCAGACTGCTGAAAACGAAATAAACATAGTTGCTTCACAGCGTTCTAACGTCATGAGCAACCTCGAGAACGAAACTAACACCGTTAAGGCAGCCTTCGAATTGGCTGGTGCTGAAGTGAAGATGAGCGATGGCTATCCGGCTTGGAAGATGAACCCGAACAGCAAGCTCACCAAGGTGGCTGTTGAATCGTACAAGAAACTCTTCGGCAAGGAACCTATCGTAAAGGGTATCCACGCCGGTTTGGAGTGCGGTCTGTTCTCTGAGCGCTACCCGAACCTCGACATGGTTTCGTTCGGTCCTACGCTGCGCGACGTGCATACTCCTGACGAGCGTCTACACATCCCGACCGTTCAGATGGTTTGGGATCATCTGCTCGACATCATGAAGCATCTCTAATATAGGAGGGTATGGCATCCCTGCCATACCCACGCAGCCACACAATAGGAGGGCATGGCATCCCTACCATACCCACGCAGCCTACAAACATAAAAAACCGGTATAGCACTCATGCCATACCGGTTTTTCTTTTATAGCTCTACATCCGTAAGACACATGTCGAGCTGTTCTTTTATGGTCTTCTTGTCGAGTTTCTGACCGATGAACACGAGCTTCTGCATACGGTCGCCGTACTTCTCGTCCCAGTCTCTGCGCAGTCCTTCTTCGCGTTCGAGCATCTGCTGCAGTTCGTCCTTCGGCATTGTGGCGTACCACTGTCCGGCGTTGCGCAGCTCCATCTGCTTGCCTGCCTGCTCAAAGAGATAGCACATGTCGGGCTCTTCCTTGAACCAGCACAATCCCTTGCAGCGAATCACGTTCTTCGGGAACAGACGCGCCACGAAATTGTCGAAGAAGTTCATGTCGAACGGCTTTCTGCGATAGTAGACAAACGTTCCGATACCGTACTCCTCCACTTCGCCACCTTCATGGTCGTGGTGATGGTGATGATGTCCGCAACCGCTATGGCAGTCGTGGTCGTGATGATGCTCGTGCTCTTCATCATCGTGGTCGTGATGATGATGCTCGTGCTCTTCATCATCGTGATCGTGATGGTGCTCATGCTCCTCATCATCGTCGTCATCCTCCTCATCGCCGTGATGGTTCTCAAGCTCGTTGATCCATGCAGCCGATGTAGCCACCTCGTTGAAGTTGAAGCGACCGGTGTTGAGCAGACGCTCCAAGTCTACGTCGCCGTAGTTGCACGGAATGATTTCTGCCTTAGGCTGAATGGCGCGGATTATCTCGGTGAGCTTGCGCAAATCCTCAGCACTCACCTCCGCAGCCTTGTTGAGAAGTATCGTGTTGCAGAACTCTATCTGCTGTATTACGAGGTTTTCGAGGTCTTCGTCTTCAAGTCCGTCGCGTGTCAGAGCGTCGCCGTTGCTGAATTCGTCTCTCATGCGCAGCGCGTCCACTACAGTCACGATGCTGTCAAGACGCGGAATGCCGTTGGTGATGTACTGCGGACCGAGTGTCGCCATCGAACTGATTGTCTGTGCGATTGGTGCTGGTTCGCAGATGCCACTCGCTTCGATGACGATATAGTCGAAGCGCTTCATATTCACGATGTCGCGCAACTGGTCGATAAGATCCATCTTCAGCGTGCAGCAGATACAGCCGTTCTGCAGAGCCACCAAACTGTCGTCCTGCTTGTTCACTACTCCACCCTGCTGAATAAGGTCGGCATCGATGTTCACCTCGCCGATATCGTTCACGATAACGGCAAACTTAATTCCTTTCTCGTTGGAAAGGATGCGATTTAATAATGTTGTCTTACCGCTGCCCAGATAACCTGTGAGCAGCAAAACCGGAATCTGTGTCATAGTATATGTTATTATTCCTTCATTAATTCAGAGTATGTACGATCCATCTCGTTGGTCATAACCGTGAAGTTATGCTGCGTCTGACAAACCTTCAAAAAGAGCGAAGCAAGGTCGGTTGCCTCCGCGTCAGCAAAATCCACAGCCTTATCGAGCAGCAGGATGTTCATCGCGTCGAGCATCAAACGGAAGAGCGTAGCCCCACGTAGGGGGTGCACTTGTCCCAAGTGCACCGATCTATCAAAACGTGCACTCTCCCCCGTCTGACGCAGACCGCGAACGTATGCGAACATCACGACACGCACGGTCAGTTCGATGGCACGGTCGGAGTCTACCGAAGCTTCCGTCTCCTCCTTCGCCTTGCGCACATAACCCTCAAGATGGTCGGCATTTGAGAGATATTTGCCTGCAAGCAGCATCGAGAAGTTGCGTTTGTACTCCTCAACCATAGCGTTGTAGTACGCCTCGTCGCCACACGCAGTGCGCACAAGTGCCATCATGTCGTCGCCACGCTGCTGCGCTTCGCGAGCCAGTGCTGCAATGTCCTCGTACTTGTAGTTCATGGCTGCCAACGGGAAGAACATGGTGTCGAAGAAAGCGGGCGCGATGTGCTCATAATGCTCCAACATCAGCTTCTTAACCGACTGCGGTGTCGTCTTCTCATTCCGGTCTTCCACCTGACTCTCTATCACGCCATGCGAGAAGGCATCGAAGAACGAGCGCACCAAAGCCGCCTGAACCTTATACTTATCTATTTTCTCTGTCATCAAAGTTCGGTTTGAATGTTAATTGACCTGTACGATATAATATTATGTATATAGAATGGTTTTGCTTATTAGCGCATTACTTTTTGTAAGCGTCAAGAATCTCCACCACATACACGTCGTGCAAGCCGCCCTTCTCGCCGTACCACTGCTCTATCGACTTGTCGAGCATCTCCTCCGGACGAATCTGCGTCTTGTACAGCTTGCGACATGTGAGTGTGAGGCGTGCTTCGTCGAATGTTACGCAGCCGTTCTCGGTTGCAACGGGTGTGAGATGGGCCTCCTTCGCCTTATCGAAGTCTCTGCCCGACTTAGCACCGCAGAACGCATACGCCTTGCGTGCCTCCTCCGAGTTGCCGAGGAAAACAAGGTTCATCGTGTCGTTAGCCTCAATGAGCTCGTGGGTGTAACGCTCCGGACGGATGTACACAATAGCCACTGGGCGGTTCCACAACCAGCCAAGGCAGCCCCAAGAGGCTGTCATCATATTGAACTTCTTTTCGTTGCCTGCAGCAACGAGCATCCACTCCTTACCAATAGTAGTGAACACATTATCGTTGAGTGTCGTAATGTCAATCTTTTCCATAATTATTTCTTTTTTAAACGCAGCAGAAGTGACAAGCTCCACCGCATCATGTTTTACCATCACATTGCATCCGAGGCGCAACCGTGTAACACCTCAAATATGCAAATACAAAAAAACGAGACAAAACTTAAAGTCTTGTCTCGTCATCATTTTGAGCCTCTTGTCGGATTCGAACCAACGACCCCGAGATTACAAATCACGTGCTCTGGCCAACTGAGCTAAAGAGGCGGGTGGGCAAGCTACTTACATCGCGCCGCTACAACCAACTACCTTTGCTACGTTCCCGTCCTGGAGGGTTCGAAGGGAGCTGGCCGTGCAAGACTTACCCGTATTGCTCTGTAAGCGGTTGCAAAGGTACGTATTAGTTTTGAAACCACCAAACAATCACGCAACTTTTTAACTACAAACTTACATTTTTGCACTATTAAACCCTAAGATCTATATAAAACAGAACTTTCTCGCCATACTTATGCAGCATTATAGGAGGGTATGGCATTCTTGCCATACCCACGCACACTATAAATTCATAAAGGTTTGGCGAGCTTCGCCATATAAGGCGCAATCATCTCTGCCGCATACTCAAGATATATTCTGTCCTCATTGTCGAAGGTGGAGAGCTGGGTGCTGTCGATGTCTATTTCGCCAACCACCACTCCATTGTACTTCAACGGAACGACAATCTCCGATCGGGAGAGCAACGAGCATGCAATATGTCCAGGGAACTTCTCGACATCCTCAACAACAAGTGTGCGCTGCTCCTTCCATGCCGTGCCACATACTCCGCGTCCGAACTTGATGCGTGTACATGCCGGTGTGCCCTGAAACGGACCGAGTATCAGTTCATCGCCTTCCACTATATAGAAGCCGACCCAGAAGTATTCCTTCGGGAACAACATCTTCATCACAGCCGCACAATTCGCCAGCACACTTATTGCATTATCATCCGCATTGGCGAACACTTCAATCTGAGAGAGTAGTTCGCTATATCTTGTTTGTTTCTCCATAATATTATTTTTCTTTCTGCAAAGATAATGCAAACCGAAGACAACACAAAACGAATCACATGATTAAATATATGTTAATCACGCTTGTTTTATTTACACAATACGATATTTTATATATCTTTGTAAACAAAAAAACCAATGAAAATATCTTTTATTCCAATACGGCTGCGAGAAGCACGAAAAATGTGTGGCTATAGTCTTGACCAATTGACTAAGGCTGCCAATGTTCGTGTCACTCGTCAAAGCATTTATAATTATGAACGAGGTGTAATGCAACCTAAACCAGACATGGTAAAGGCACTTGCTGAAACACTTGGTGTAAACGAATCTTTTTTCTATGGCAAATCAACAAAAATAGATATGCCAATGCTTCGTTCTACTGGAGATAATATGCTGTCAGAGGAGGATTTGCATCAGCTTGAAGCAATGTTGAGTTATTGGGCTGAACGCTATCTGCTCATGGAGAAGAAGATTGGATTGAAGTCTGTTTTCTCTAACCCACTGGCCGACATAAAAGTTTCTACTCTTGACGATATTATACTTGCTGCCGACCATTTGCGTGAGGCTTGGAAGTGTGGTAGTGGTCCTTTGCCTGCTGTGTTAAGACTCATGGAGAGAAAGGGTGTTAAGATTCTTTCAGCTGAACTGCCTGATGAAATTTGGGGACTTAGCACGTTTGCCGACGAAACCCATCCACTGATAGTTGTCGATATGCGTCCACAAAAAACGACTATCGAACGACTTCGATTTACGGCTTGCCATGAACTTGCCCATATCCTGCTGCATTTCTCCGACGACTGCAACGTTGAAAAGATGTGCAACAAATTCGCCAATTTCTTTCTCTTCCCAAAACAGACATTTATCGAAGAAATGGGAAGTGAACATCGTGAGCAACTCACTCTTGAAGAAATGATTGACCTAAAAGAACTATATGGTGTCTCAATTGCAGCACAAGTACACGCCGCATGGGATATACGTATGATATCTCGTGAGCATTACAATTGGTGGTATGACGAGCGGATAAATAAGAATAGCCAAGAAGAAGGTTGGGGAATTTATAGTTTCCCTGAGACTATCGGAAGGGAGAAGAGAGTGGAGGCAAGAATGAAACAAAATAATATAAAATAATGTAAAAATTAAGCATATGAAAGAAATTAAAGAACTTACAGGCTTATATTCTTTAACTAAAACTATTGGGTTAGAATTAAAGCCAGTTGGTAAAACTCAACAACTCATTGAGTCTAAAAAGCTTATTGAGCAGGATGATCAGCGTGCAGAAGATTACAAAATAGTAAAGGACATTATCGATCGTTATCATAAGGATTTTATAGACAAGTGTCTTAACAGTGTTGAAATCAAAAAAGAAGATTTAGAGGAATATGTATCATTGGCAGAAAACTCTAATAGAAATACAAAAGATTTTGATGAAGTCAAGACTAAAATGCGTAATCAGATAACAGAAGCTTTCAAAAAGAATCACTTGTTTACTGGTTTATTCAAGAAAAACCTTATTAAGGATTATCTTCCTGATTTTGTAAGTGAGGAAGAGAAGAATGTGGTGAACAAATTTAGCAAATTTACCACTTATTTTGATGCATTTAATAATAATCGTAAGAATTTATATTCTGGCGATGCCAAGTCTGGTACTATAGCTTATCGACTTATTCATGAGAATTTGCCGATGTTTCTTGATAATATAGCATCCTTTAATAAAATTTCTGAGA
>ERZ1034973.1231-NODE-1231-length-15440-cov-7.777446_pt1 | contig 15440 bp, 10 predicted proteins | sample MGYA00520686_ERZ1034973 | MGnify/ENA primary metagenome ERZ1034973 (study PRJEB33766, sample SAMN09781775) | gut metagenome | biome: gut microbiome | host: Homo sapiens | place: Madagascar | study: EMG produced TPA metagenomics assembly of the PRJNA485056 data... | reverse complement strand
TTAATGCTATCAGCAGGTATGGAAGGCGCAATATTAAATGTAAAAGTAAATTTAAAAAGAATTTATTATTTGTTAATTTTGTTTGTTAATTTTAGTAAAATTATTGTCCTGATTGTGCTTATGTGTTATACTAAATGCACTAAAAAGGAAAGATTTTACTAAGAATGGGGAGTGTGATATGGAAACATTTTCATACAAAGCGGTTGACGCTTCGGGAAAAGATGTTAAGGGTGCTGTTGAAGCAGAAAGTAAAGATGAAGCAGCCAGAAAGATAAAGGAACAGGGCTTTACTCCTATATCAATAGGTAAGCAGGGAGCTTTGGATAAAGATGTTAATCTGTCATTTTTTGGCCCAAAGAAAATACCGGCACGAGATATGAGCGTATTCTGCAGGCAGTTTGCAAGTATTCTTAAAGCAGGTGTAAGTGTAATCAATGCATTGGAGATGCTTGGTGAACAGACAGAGAATAAGAGACTTAAAGAGGCAATTGAGAGAACCCAGTCCAGTGTAGAAAAGGGCGAAAACCTTTCGGATTCAATGAGGGAGAATGAAGAGTTTCCAAGTATTCTTGTTGATATGATTAAGGCTGGTGAAGCTTCTGGTAGTTTGGAGAATTCTCTTACACGAATGGCGGTACAGTTTGAAAAAGATGCCAAGTTAAAAGGTGTTGTCAAGAAAGCAATGATGTATCCAATAGTTCTTATCTTTGTTATGATAGGTGTTATTGTAGTAATGCTTACATTTGTTATACCAAGCTTTATGACAATGTTTGAAGACCTTGATTCAGAACTTCCAATAACAACGAGAATGATTCTTGCAATGAGTGACAGTGTTAAAGGATACTGGTATGTATATCTTATTGTTGTCATTGGAATAGTTGTGGGAGTTAAGTTATATGGTAATACGGAGAATGGAAGACATAACCTTGATAAATTAAAGTTAAAGATTCCAGTATTCGGATTGTTACAGACTAAGTCAGCATGTGCTTCATTTGCAAGAACAATGAGTACATTGTTACAGGCTGGTATGCCAATGATTGATGCACTTGAGATATCTGCTTCAACCATGAAGAATGTATTATATTATGATGCATTAGAAAAAGTAAAGAGCGGCGTGTCATTAGGCTTGCCTCTTTCTAATCAGTTAAGAACATCGGGGCTTTTTCCTCCGATGGTTGTACATATGGTAGGTATTGGCGAAGAAACTGGTAATGTTGAAGAGATGCTTACCAATTCAGCAGTCTATTATGAAGAAGAAGTAGAGGTCCAGACGCAGACTCTTACTTCATTAATGGAACCAATTATTATTATCCTTATGGCTTTAGTTGTAGTTATGTTAATACTTGCAATCTATCAGCCAATGATTCAGCTCTATAATACATTAGGAGCACAGGGGTAGTATATAATCTGTTCTGCAGGTCGCTTAACGAGAACAGATTTATATAAATATATTTCAAAAGGGAGATATGAAACATGAAAAAGACACAGAAAAAATTAGGTAACAAAGGTTTCTCTTTAGTAGAGCTTATCGTAGTTATTGCCATTATGGCAGTACTTGTTGGTGTGTTAGCTCCAACACTTATCAAGAACATTGAAAAGTCAAGAGAATCAAAGGATTCTCAGAATGTTGAACAGATTAAGAGCGCTTGTGAAGTTGCATTACAGAATGAGAAAGCATATCAGAATGAGGTTCCTACTTCAGAAACTGGCACAAAGATACTGGTAACTCTTACAAAAGACGGATGCACAGTAAATGATGCTTGTGGAGATGATTTCAAAAATGAGTTAAAAGGAATCATGGATGTTTCTAAAACAAAGGCTACATCAAAGAAATACAGTACAGCTGAAGTTAAAGTTCAGGTTAATGGCAAGGGTCAGGTTTCAGTGTTAAATAACCCTTCATAAAATTAAAGTAAATTAAGGAAACATTAAATCATGCAATACGAATTACCACTGTACTTCATTATCTTTCTATACGGAATCGTATTCGGAAGCTTTTTGAACGTACTGATTTACAGATTACCATTAAAAGAGAATATAGCTACAGAACATTCGCATTGTATGACATGTGGAGCAAAAATCCAGTGGTATGATCTCATACCACTGGTAAGCTACATAATACTTGGTGGGAAATGCAGACACTGCAAAACTAAGATATCACCGCAGTATCCAATCATTGAAGCGACCAATGGGATAGCATATGTGATAGTATTCTTAGTTCACGGATTTAATGCGGTAAGCATATTGATGTGCTTTGCATTTTCAATATTTCTTGTTATTTCAGTCATTGACTGGAGAACTTTCGAGATACCATTTTCACTTAATGTGGCAATTGGTGTTTTGGCAGTGATAAGAATCATATTAGATCACAAGAACCTATTAGACTATCTAATAGGGTTTTGTGTTATAAGTGGATTCATGCTCATATGTCTTTTTATTGGACGAGCGATTAAAGGAATTGACGCTTTTGGCGGTGGAGACATTAAGCTGATGGCGTTTGCAGGATTATTTTTAGGATGGAAGTGCATTATCCTGGCATTTCTGATTGGCTGCATCTTGGGTGCAGTCATTCATTCCATCCGTATGAAAGTCACGAAAGCTGAACATGTGTTGGCATTCGGACCATATTTGTGTGCAGGGCTTACAATAGCCATGCTTTTTGGTACGAATATAATTAACTGGTATCTTTCTTTTATGGGATTCTAACTAATCTGTATATTTATGCAGGAGAGTTTTTGTCTATATAGAAAGAACAGTAAATTTATATATATTTTTATAACTAGAAATCATTAGCTTATTATGTGGGGAGCTGGATAGGAGGATTTTATGGCTGCATCTAAAGCCAAAGGTAAATTGGTAAGTATCGTTATCAATAACGAGTATATTAAAATATGTGAAATCACTAAATCAGGTAAGAACAGTGTCGTTCATAAGACTGTTACAATTCCTGCACCAGAAGACTGCTATGTCGATGGTGTAATTGAGCAGACTGACGTACTTGCTAAGGCAATCAAGGTTGTTATGGACGAGCATAGATTTAATGCTAATAATGTTGCATTTTCTATCAGTTCTCCAAGACTTGCAACTAAGGAAGTTCTTATTCCTAATGTTAAGGCTAATAAGATTGATAAACTTGTACAGGCTAATGCTACAGAGTATTTCCCTGTTAATATGGATGAGTATATCATTCAGTACACGGTTCTTGAGAAAGTAGAAGATCAGGGACAGGAAAAGATTAAACTTATGGTTGCTGCTGTACCATCAGAAGTTGTAGAGTCTTACTATGGACTTGCTAAGGCTTTAGGACTTAAGGTGGCATTTGTTGATTATGCAGGTAATAGTACATACCAGATTATGAAACAGCAGATTGGACCAGAAGTCAGTCTTGTTATACAGGTTGAAAATGATGGTACTGTAATTAATATTTTCAAGGATAATGTATTGCAGTTACAGAGAAATGTTCCTTATGGAAAGTCAATGCTTGTTAATGCTGTTATGGAGAAATATGGACTTAAGTATGAGGCTGCTACAACAAAGCTTCAGAATGAAACACTTCTTCATTCAAGATTTGATGGAGATGAGGTTACAGAGTCATTAAGGTATATGGCAAGTAACATCAACAGAGTTATTGATTACTATGTATCTCGTAACAGATTATCAATCCAGAAGGCATACTTAATCGGACATTCTACATCTATTAAGGGTTTTGCAACACTTCTTTCTAATGAGCTTAATATGCCAATTGAGAAGGTCGAGAGACTTAAGAATATTGCACTGGACAAGAAAGCATATGTTGAAGAGGCTACTCTTACAAGTTATGTAACTAACTTAGGTGCAGTTATTGATCCGGTTGATTTTATTCCTAAGAGACTTATTGAGAGTGGTGCCAGAAAAGAAAATACAAAGACACTTATCGTAGGATTTGTTGGAGCCCTTGTGGTTTCTGCACTCCTTGTTCTTATTCCACTTGTTCAGGTTGTTGCTCTTAATGCAGAGATTGGATCTCTTAATAAGAGTATAAAGAAGCTGAGCATTATTAATGATGTTGTTAATGAATATTATTCAGCTAAAGATAAATATAATGATATCGCAGCATTTGCAGCACTTACATCAGACAGTGATGATGCATTACAGGATTTTGTTGATTATCTTGAAAAGAGTATGCCAAGTGATATTACTATTCAGTCTTTCAATGTTGCATCAGGAGCAATTACTGTTAATGGAACAGCGGGAAGCAAGTCTTCAGTAGCTAAGTTCATTCAGGAACTTCAGAAGAATTCTTCTGTACTTAATGTTGATGCCCCTACTATAACAGAGACTAAGGATAATGCAGGTACAATTGAAGTTACATTTTCATTATCATGTACATTTGTTGGAGGAACATCTAATACAACTGATATGAAGTCATCTAATACATCAAACAGTACTAAAAATAGCAGTACTAAGAGTTCAACAACAAAGTAGGAGGGGAGTCAGATGAATAAGTTAAAAGGTATGTTAAAAATCTCTGAAAGAGACAAAAAGTTATTGGTTGTTGTATTAGCAGTGCTTATTATGGCTCTTGCTTATTTCTTTGGATTTCAGAATCTTTCAGACCAGGTAGATACTTTATCTACTAAGAAGACTACTCTTGAGACAACTCAGAGAGACTTAAAAGAAAAGAATAACAACAAACAGAAGTATGTTAATGATACAATGAATTATCTTAAGCAGTATGATAATCTTCTTGACAGATATGCGGCAGGAAGCACACAGCCTAATTCAATTGATTTCTTTAACAAGACAGAGTCTGTAACAGGAACATGGGTAAGAAGTCTTTCTTTATCACCAACAACTGTTCTTTATAAGTTCGGTCAGATTGCTTCAAGTAATGTAAATGGAAAAAGCAATTATACTTCTAATCTTACCGGCTATAAGTCAACTATTAATATTGCTTATGAATCAGATTATAGTCAGTGGAAGAATTTTATTAAATATGTCAATACATATGCTGATAAGAGCACAATTGATGCTTTATCTGCATCTTATAATGAGGCAACAGGTGTTGTTACAGGAACAGCATCTATTTCACTTTATTCGATTGAAGGTGGAAAGCGTGATTATAAGGAACCATCATTTGATGTTAAGACAGGAACAGGAAATATATTCTCAACAGTTACACCAACTGAGTAATAAGAGAATTCAGGGAGAGGGATATGAAATTATATAGAAAGAATAGAAAATTGAATAATTCCGGTTTTTCACTGGTTGAAGTACTGGTAGCGATTGTTATTCTTGCAATCATATCTCTACCGGTATTGAGTACATTTTCTAATGCTGCCAGAATTAATAATAAAGCAAGAAGGACTGAAAATGCTAATACTGCAATTAACAATATTATAGAGGAAGCAAAGAGTATGAGTCTGGACAGGCTTGCTGGTGGCAATGGACAATATACTTATCAGCAACTTGGTGGGATTGACAGCACAACATATTCTGTGGGTAATAAGAAAGATGCTTCTAATATTCTTTATTATGAGGGTGTAAATAAAGAAAAATTTTACATTAAAGCAGAATTTGATCCTTCACCTTATACAACACCTGCTGACAGTACGGTTAAGGATAATCCTAATAATAATATTAATTCTGCAGGAATATCAGTATATGCAGATGTTTCAGCGGACAGTTCACTCGTTTATCGTGATGATAACAGTGATAATCAGGCAGTTGCACATTTTAAATATTATACAGGTGAGCAGGCATTTGACAGGTCTAAGATTACTAAGAGTACATCTATAGATGTTAATGTAATAAGAAATACTTCAGATGCATCTAAGGTTTTATTTGACCAGACGGCAGTTATTACTGTTACATATCATTATGATACAGTACTTAGTTATCCTGATTATGTTAAGACTACTACACTTACAACTAATACTTTTGAAGCGGAAGAACGTGAGGAAGATGTAAGTGGTACAAAGCAGACTGTTTATTATGTTTCAGGAAAGATTAAGAAGAATATAAAGAATCTGTATGTATTCTATACTCCGTTTGATGATTATATCAGTACTAATAAGAAGGGTACAACAACTACAGATGGTACTATGGAAGTATATGTTAATGATAAGATTAATGTAACATACAAATATCCGGCAGAACTTACTAATGTAAGATATAGTGACCTTAATGTATATCTTCTTGAGCAGGAAAAGATAACGCAGGAAAAGAATGCAGATGGTTCAGTAGCATCAGCACAGAAATACAGAATGTTGGTTGATCATAATAAAGTTAAAGTTACATTTAATACTCAGGTTATGGGTAATCTTGCTGATAAAGCAGGAAACAAGGATACTGCAGCGAGAATTTATTCTAATATTAAAGACTGGAAGTCTGGTTCTTCATCAAAAACAGAAGATTCTATGTACAGACTTACAGTGACAGTATATTATAATGATTCAACTATGTCAGATGATTCAAAGATTGCAACTATGACATCTACTAAGATTAATTAGTCAGTGAAAGAATGGAGACAGTTTATGGGGAAAGTATTATTGAATTTGAAAAGAAAAAGAAATAATTCTGGTTCTACTATTGTAATAGTGCTTATTATGACTTCATTTGTATTGATTCTTTCAACACTGATTACTACAACTACAATGGTCAACCTTAAAATGAAGATGATAGCATCACAGTCTAAAAAGACGTTCTACACATCAGAAGAGGCTGTTGATGAGATATATGCTGCACTTGGAAAAGCTTCAATGGAGTGCTTTAATGCTTCATATGAGGAACAGCTTACCACATTATCAAGTTATAGTAAGGTCGTTTCTGACCAGCATAATAATTTTGCAACTTTGGTTGAGATTGATAATGAAAAAGCAAATGTTGCTTTAAGAGAAAATTATATGCAGAAGCTTATAGGAAAGCTGTTGCCAGATTTTAAGACAACAGATTTTAGTCCTGTATATAATAATAATTATAGCTTTGATGGACACAAGGAGAAGTTCATTGAAATATTGAATTCATATCTGGAGAATTATTCTACAGGTGTTGATAAGGATGGTAATGCTACGGGAGATCCTATTCTTGTGGTGCAGGATGTCAATACTATCCGTATGAGAAATACGAGTGATAAGAATAATGGAACAGGTCTTAATGTGTATGCAATCACATTTACAGATTGTATCGTTAAGTATCTGACACAGAATGGGGATTATTCCTATATTACATTTAATGGAGCAGTTGGGCTTCCTGATATATATGTTAATTTCATGGACGAAGACCTTGTTGGTACAACATTCTTCGGTAATTATGCGTTAGTTGGTAATACTGGTATTAATATTACTGACGGAGGAACAGCGATAATTAAAGGAAATGCATATGCTGGAAGAGCATCAGGCCTTAATATTAAAGGTTCAACTCTTGATTTTACAGGCAGTTATCTTATCTGTGGAGGTAGTCTTAACCTTAATATTAAGTCAAAAGGAGAGACAGGAGCATTATCTGCGTCACAGCTTAACCTTGGTGGCTCTTCACAGTTATGGTCGGATGAGATTGTACTTGGAAATAATGCCACATTTAATGGCGCTGGTGCAGTCAATGTTAAGGATGACCTTACTATTGAGGGGGATGATTCAAGTGCAGTTCTTAGTGGTTCTTATGAAGGCTTTGGATATGAACCTAAGGAAAATGCTACCCATTATGACAGTAGTGCGGTAATTATTAATGGAGAAAGAGCAACAATTACATTCAGTTCATCTCTTTCAAAGCTTGTTGTTGCTGGCCGTTCATATATTAAATTTGAGACATCAGTACCGCTTGCAACAGGTGAATCAATTTCAGTTAATACTAATCAGGAAATATATCTTGTTCCTGCACAGCTTTTAAAGAGTGGTTCTAAGAATCCATCTAAGAAGCAGACAGCAGGCAACGGAATCAAGTGCGAGACTAAGATAAGTGAGTCAACATTCTTTGGATTTGATTTGTTAAGCAAGAATGGTGATGATTATTATGTGACCAGAGATTATGATGTAGCTGGTTCTGGTCTTAATACAATTGATTATGATAAGTCAAGAACATATTATTATTTCAGTTTCAAGGATACAGCATCACTTAATACTTATGCTAAGATTATATATGATTATACAGATACTCAGTTTGAGGAATTCCTTAATAATACTTCTTATGCACAGAAATGCAGTGCTGCAGAGAAAAATGATTATATTAAGGAATCTAAGTCTTTAAGAAATGCTATTAAGAAATCTGTAGGTACATATGCCGGACTTAGTGGTTCATCAGTTGTAAGAAGTGAAAGTCTTACAGATAGAGCCAGCCTTGGTATCTTTGCTGATAATTCAAGTTTTGATTTTAATACTGAATATTCAGACAGATCGAATAGATATAATGTGTTTAATAAGATACTTGCGCCTCTTGGGGATTCAGTAACATATACAACAACTCAGCAGGCAGAGGAATATCTTAATAGTATTGCTCATAATAATATTGCTATTGATCTTAGCAAGTACACACCTGATGATGTTTATGACAATATTATTAATAAAGATGGTTTTGCAGAAGTTACTGATGGTAAGGCATTCAGCAAACAGGTAGAAGGAAAATGGTTTATAGCTTATGCGTTATCTGAAGTATCAGCATCAAAAGGTATAGAACTTGTTATAGATAGCAATTCTTCTGAATCAAAATCAAATATTCTTAAGATAACTTCGGGCGTTGTTGTCTGCTCTGGTAATGTTCATATTAGGAGCGATTTTGATGGAATTGTTGTTTCTAATGGAATAATTACGATTGATTCAGGAGTGACAGTTTCTAATAACATATTCTCTGATTCACTTTTCAGAACATTTATTGATGACCATGAAGCAGAGCTTACAGATACTAATGGAAAAGGCAAAACAGTCCACTATAAGGATATTTTCAGATTCTGGAATCCGCATGTTGAATCTAAGAAGGATTCATCACTTAGTGTAAGCAATATGACTTATAAGGATATGGTTACATTCAGTCTCTGGAGAAAGTACGAAGATCCTAAGGGAACTAATGTTGAGTCTACAACGGAGGCACCTACTAATCCGTCATAATACGGAATATTATAGAAAGATTATTTAATGGAGATGTGATGATGAGCAGGAGAGGGAACAGACATTTTAAGAAACAATTAAATAATCAGGGATTTTCTTTATTGGAACTTCTTGTAGTAATCGCAATAATTGCAGTTGTTTCACTTCTTGTAACAGTAGGCCTTACGGTTCTTAACAAGGGAAATGCCAAGAAAGCTAATAAGAATCTTTATTCAAGTCTGAGTGAATTAAAGACTAGTACTATGGCTAAGAATGGAAACTGGTACATGGAGATTGGTAAAGATGGTGATTCTTATGTATTTACTACATATAAGGATACAGGAAGTCCATTAGAAACATACAAATGTAGTGCTTCAAGGATTTCTATTGTATATGAAGCTGGTACTTCGTCGTATAATGTTGATGATTATACAATTATGGTTAAGTTCAGCAAAGCAGATGGTTCATGTGAAAGTGTGACAGCTACTAAGTCAGGAATGGATCCGGTTGAACTTAAGAATACAGCAACTTCAGGAACATTTAAGGTTACATCATCTGGTGTTGATTATGAATCTAAGCTATGGTATAAGACCGGAAAAGTTACGACATCGAACTAGTTTATTAATATGGAGTGGAGTTATGAAGAAGGATAACAAGGGATTCTCATTAGTGGAACTGCTTATAGCGATAGCAATATCAAGTATTGTTCTTATGGCACTTGTAATGCTTATTACGCAGGCGGTCAGAAGTTACACGAAGCAGACAGCTCTGGCGCAGATACAGAGTGATGCTGATATAAGTCTTAATCAGATGTCAAAGAATATTCTTGAGGCGACAGAGATAAAGATTGAAAAGCTGAATGGAGATGTAACAATATACACTAACAAGGTTATTGAAAAAAAGAATAATGTCGAGGTTGGTATTGAATGGGGCTATTATTATGATAGTTCAACACAGCAGTTGTGGTATACCAATTCCAACAAGTCAGAAATGAGTCTTGTGTGTGATAATGTTACTTCTTTTGATGTAAGAATATCAAAGGACAGTATAGATTTTGATACAGCGACTATTAAATCTATTGACAGGAATCCGCAGATTGTTATTTCTTTAGGTTTGCAGAGGATGAATGAAAAGAGAATTGTCTCAAGAACATTTTCAACAAGAAACCAGCTTAATGATAATATAACACTTGGCAAGTCTATCACATCGGTTGAAGGAGATAAGGACGATGTTATTAATACACTTAAGGTTGGCAACACGTTATCAGCGGCACAGATAATTGATTATTTTACAGATAATTAAGTAAACGGGAGGTAATCTTTATGAAGTCAAAGTTCAAGGGGAATGGTAAAAACAGAATATTGGCAGCGATTGCTTCTGCAGTTATGTTTTGTCTTGTTGTGCTTCTAATAATTGTGACACGTAAGACCGATGCGGTGGCAGATGCTTCGGTTATTATTAATGGCAAGGAATATTCACAGGATAATAAGATGAAGATTCTGGAGATTGTTTCTGAAGATTATTATGATGAGTTAGGACCGATTATAGGTAATTCATCTGGTAGTGTCAAGTGGGATGATATTGTAGCAAAGGCTACTGATAAGAAGGTAGCATCTAATAGTGATGTACAGAAGAATATGGATGTGTATCTTCAGTATGTTAATGGTATTCTTTTAAACGGAACTAATTATAATTTATGCCTTGAGTATAAAAGTGGTAACTCATACAATTATTACACTACTTCTAATGATGCAATACAGAAGGTTGGCACTTTAGATGTTGATAATATAAAACTTATTTTCTGTAAAAAAGATGGTAATAGCTATATACCTATGACAACAAAAAATGGTTCTAAGTTAAGAGATGCATTTTCTTTCTTTGTATTTGGTGATAAAGGAATGGAAGGATTTGTTGATCTTGTAATCAAGAAACCGTCTAAAGTTACAACTAAGGATATAGATGATGCGACTATTGTATATTTTTCATGTAAGATTCACAATGCGGGAATATTATCTGCATATAATTATCTGAATGGAACTAATGTTGCGGATTCAGATGTGAAAAAATTATGGACTTTAGGCAGTAATGATTTACCAGCGGAAACAGCACTTTACTTGTATATGCAGAATGCCACTAAAGGAAAAGCCATAATGTATAATTCGGAGGATAAGTCTGCTGGAAGTGATAATAAGTATTCTAATATTGCAAGAATATGTCTTACTATGTCTGGCATAGACAGAGATCAGTTTGTTACTGATTTTGCCCATACCAAAGAAGGCATAAGCGGAGGCGTTACAGGTAAATATTATAGTGGAAATGTAGGATATGTTAATATTGATGACGAAAATGGCAACAAGGTAATTAATTATTACCTTGAATCTGGAGAAAAAAGAAGCTTTGAAGATGCCAAGGGCTCAGGACCTTTTGCTTACTGGAGAAGTTATCAGATGATTTTTAATCCGGAAAATTTTGAAAACAATAAATCAGATTGGGTTACTACATTTCCAATATATAATGCAACGGAAACAAATAGACAGAAGTATGTTGATAAGTACGTATGGGAATTCAATTCAGATAACTCTATTACATCAGAGCTTATGTCAAGTAATGTGTATCCTGATAAAGCTGCTGAAAGTGATATTAAGTATGGTACAACTTATGAAGAAGCAAAGCAATTTACTAAGGATAATAAAACAGTATCAGCTGACCTTACAGGCTCCAAGGTAATTCAGTACATCATTGGCGCATATAAGAGAACACCTAGTGAATCTGTCAATGTACTTGAAATTGAACCTATTGGTGTATATGGCTATAATAATGATGGCGGTAAGGATATTATTAAGACATGGTATGGTTTGCCAAAGACCTCAAGTGTAACGGTTAATGTTACAAGTATGTCAATAAATGCATTTGCAGGACTTAATGAAGATATTCTTTCAAAGTATGATCTTGTTATTATTGGTGATAGAGGTTCTGCGCAGACAGTTGGCAAAGTATTTGGTTCTCATATGTATAATACTGACAGAACATTTACAGAATCATCAAAGACATATAATCTGAATGCTAATGACCTGACTGAGAAAGCGTTTAATAAACTTTTTGAATTTGCACAGAAGGGTATGCCGATAGCACTTGATAAGAATGTATATTATGGCGATAAGTCAGTTGTAGACAGTAACACTAACATGTATAAGATGAGAAAATCTAATCTTGCAATGCAGCTTACAAAGACAGGATCATCTAATATTGTATGGGTAGATAATGATGAGATATCAGATACATTAAATTATATCTATAAACCGACAAGCAACATTTCACCTAATATGAAAGAGTATGATGGAACTGAGGCAAGTGTTAATGAAAGAGATTTTGACAAGAGCCTGTTAGTTACATTTTCAGGAAATGTAACTGTTCCGGTAAGGGATGGTTCATATAAAGTTAAGATATACATTGACAGAAACTGTGACAGTATGTTTTCAGAAGATCATACAACAGATGATACTGAGTTATTCTATTGTGAAAGTGATGGTACGGGGATACAGTGGACTAATGGAGGTTTTAGTACAACATTGTCTCTGCCAAGTGGACTTACCGGTTATGTTGGCTGGAAGGTTGAGATAACTGATACAGATACAGGATTAAGAACTTATACTTCTGGTGCATTTGCATTGAAGAATAAGGAGAGAACAATAAATGTTTTACAGATTAAGAGTAATTCACAGGAGTCACATCTTAATCTTGCTCCTGGAAGTAAGTTTGATGAAAAATTCAAGTCAGAAGCTGGGATTACAGGGTTTAATCTGAAGGTTAAAGAAATGACCAAAACAGTTTTTTCAGAAGAATTAAAGAAGAATCCTAAGCTTCTTGATGATTATTCTATGATTGTTATGGGATTTGCTGATAACTATGGTAATGATAATGATTTATCTGCCGATGCAATTGATGCTATAAAAACTTATATTGATGATGGAAAATCTGTACTGATGACACATGACTGTATGTCTTATAGGGAGAATGGTACAGGCAAAAAAGCAGCTGGTTCATATGAGAAACTTAATTATGCTACCCAGCAGTTGAAACCTTTGATTGGAATGAAGGGTGGATATAGTTTAACAGATACTCTTATATATAAATTATCGGGCGTAGGACCATTTACTGGTTCAGGTAATACAACAAATACCAGAATGACAAGCAGCCTTTCAAAGCTGAATACTGGTGAAGTTACATCTTATCCTTATGGAATTGATTCGTCAATAAGTGTTGCTCCAACGCATGCACAGTATTTCGCCCTTAATCTTGAAACACAGGTTAATGGTTCAGATCCTGTTGTATGGTATACTCTTGATAATGGTGATAAGAATTATTTTTCATTATCAGGTCAGGATGCTGTTAATAATTATTATATATATTCTGCTGGTAATGTTACATATACTAGTGCAGGTCATTCTGATATGGATAAAGAAGGCACTGATGCAGAGATGGAGCTTTTTGTTAATACATTTGTTAGAGCTATTCTTGCAGGTAACAGTGCACCACAGGTTTCATATACGGATGCTGTTTATGATGACACACAGAAGGCATATAGTAGTTATATTAAGTATAATTACACAAAGTTCGCTGACAGGCAGCTTAACTTTAATTTCATGATATCAGATGCCGACCTTATTGATGGCAGAGGTATTATTAATGAAGCATTTATGTATGTTTATAATGAAGAAAAAAGAGGGGACACTGACGTAAAAGATGGTAAGTTTGATTCATCTAAAGATAAGCGTCTCGGATATATCAGTATAGATGGTTCTGGAAATGTTTCACTTACGTCGATGCCTGTATCGTCAGGTTCATCTAAGGTTAAATCTGGTGTGGAATATACGGTTGATAATTTCTGGAGTCTGTCAGGGGCAGATGATGCATCATTGAGACAGAAGCTTTCGGATGGAACTCTTAAGATAGGTATTCAGGCAACTGATGGTCACAATGGAGTTGGTTATGCAATACTTAATCTTCAGGTAAAAGATTTGTTTAATATGGATTAATTTAATATCAGTATGGATTAAACTCCGGTGGATGAACTCTCATATAGAGAGGCTCTGCCGGAGTTTTTTGTTAGGAATCATACAGGAAGGGTATTCTATATAAAATATAATGATATTTATATTGACATTGATTATACATAATGATAATATATTAATACATTATATACGCAATGCGTATACTGATAAGGGGATAAGCAGGGAGAGAAGGTATGGCAGGGAACAGAGAGTATAAAAGTGATGTATTCAGCATGCTTATGCAGGACAAGAGAAGGGCATTGGAATTGTACAATGCAATGAACGATACGGATTATGATAATCCAGATGAAGTAGAGATGGTGACATTGGCTGGGGGAATATCGCTATCGGTAAGGAATGATGCGTCATTTGTTGTTGGAGATAATCTGAGTATATATGAACATCAGTCAACGGTATGTCCGAATATGGCATTGAGGAGTCTGATATATTTTGTTGCAGTAATTAAGGAACGAATAAGCGGGAGACATAGGCAGATTGTGGATGATGATGGCGGCAATTATGCTGATGGCAGGCAGCATGGCAGGAATATATATGGAAAGAGTCTGATAAAAATCCCAACGCCCAAGTTCGTGGTATTTTATAATGGAGCAGAGAAGCAGCCTGAAGAAATGACGCAATATTTATCGGATTCTTTTGAACAGAAGACAGATGATCCGGAGCTTGAATTAAAATGTAAGGTTTATAATATCAATTATGGAAAGAATCGTGCTATAATGGATGAGTGCAGATGGCTTGATGAATATATGATGTTTGTTGATAAGGTTAGGGAATATCATAATAATAAGGATGAGGAAGAATTAGAAGACGACATCAACAAAGCCATAGACTACTGCATAGAGAATGACATTCTGAAAGAATTTCTTTCGGAACGCAGGGGAGAGGTGACAAAGGTTATGGCACTTGATTATACATTTGATAAGCAGTTGGAGATGGAGAGGGCGGAAGCCTGGAATGGTGGTAAAAAAGAAGGTATAGAAGAAGGTAGAATTGAAGGAAGGGAAGAAGGCAGAATTGAAGGACGGGAAGAAGGAGAAAAGATTGGAAAAGATGCCATGGGAGAAGCGATGAGCAAGCTGATAAAGAAATTGCTTGAAGATGGTAATATTGAAGAAGTAAGGCATGTAACTTCGAATTCCGAATACCGGGATAAGTTATTAAAGGAACTAGGATTGCTTTAAGAAACATAAGATGGTGGCAGAATATTTATCTGAGAAGGATAATGCGTGATATGAACCAACCAGATTATCAATATAACATATGAGATCTGGTTGGAATTTTTATATGATGAACATATACTAATGATGAATAATAG
>ERZ1034973.1225-NODE-1225-length-15469-cov-13.237511_pt1 | contig 15469 bp, 15 predicted proteins | sample MGYA00520686_ERZ1034973 | MGnify/ENA primary metagenome ERZ1034973 (study PRJEB33766, sample SAMN09781775) | gut metagenome | biome: gut microbiome | host: Homo sapiens | place: Madagascar | study: EMG produced TPA metagenomics assembly of the PRJNA485056 data... | reverse complement strand
GTTTCTTTTTGTGTTTGGAGCTGTCTTATTTGTTGTTAATGCGACAGCCCCTTTTTGCATCTAATTCGATGATGTAATCTTATTTGTAAGATTCGATCATTGCCTTGAATGCCGGCAGGGATCTCTTGATCATGTCGTTGGATACGCAGTAGGACAGTCTGAAGTATCCCGGGCACTCGAATCCGTCTCCAGGAACAACCAGCAGGTTGTGCTCCAGCTTTGCCTTCTCGGAGAATGCAACTGCATCGCCGTTCGGTGCTTTTACGAACATGTAGAATGCGCCGTCCGGTTTTGCCATTTCATATCCCATCTCGGAGAGGGAGTTGAACAGCAGCTGTCTGTTCTCGTCATATGCTTCCAGGTTCGGCATCTCGCCAACGCAGCGTCCGATAACCTTCTGAATCAGGGTTGGAGGGCAAACGGAACCGATCTCACGAGCGGCACCAACGATGGAGTTGAATACCTCGTCCCACATCTCGCACTTCTCGCCAACGAAAACGTATCCGATACGCTCGCCCGGCAGGGACAGAGACTTGGACCAAGAGTAGCATACGATGGTGTTGTCATAGATTGTTGGGATGAACGGAACCTTTACATCTCCGTATACCAGTTCACGGTACGGTTCATCTGCGATGATGTAGATCGGGTGTCCGAATTCCTTACCCTTCTCGGTCAGCAGAGCTGCCATCTTTGTCAGGGTCTCTTCAGTATATACAACGCCGGATGGGTTATTCGGGGAGTTCACGATAACCGCCTTGGTGTTCTTTGTGATCATCTTCTCCAGCTCTGCAAAGTTAATCTGGAAATGCTCGGTGTCTGCCGGAACAACCTTCAGCTGTGCGCCGTCGCAAGTGAAGAATACGTGATATTCCGGGAAGAACGGAGCAATTGCGATGAACTCATCGTCTGTGGAAGTGGTCAGAGCCTTTGCTACGGAAACCAGTGCCGGAGCGCATCCACAAGTCATGAACAGCTCGGAAGCCTTTGCATTTACATCGAATCTCTCGTTCAGGTTGTCTGCGATAGCCTGTCTTACATCTTCGTGACCTGCAGCAACGGAGTATCCGTGCAGCTTGATGGAGTCATAGTTCTGTGCCAGGTCAGCGATGGTCTCGTTAACCTTTGCCGGAGCAGGAATGCTCGGGTTGCCCAGGGAGTAGTCGAATACATTCTCCGGTCCTACGATCTTTGCCTGCTCCAGACCATAAGCGAAGAGCGCTCTGATTCCGGAAGGTGCTGTTCCCAGTCCATAATACTTTTGATTAACCATTTTGATCTTCTCCTTTCAACAAGAAAAAACTTAGTCCCATGTTGTAATCCGATTATAACATATAGTTTCACTATTAACAAATGTTTCACATTCAAAAAACTTCAGTGTGTTATAATATAAATGCTCTGTTTTCTTGCAGAGTGAAAGGATATCTATCTATGACAGCAAAGAAAAAAAATACACAAAAACACATGAAGCGGAAATCCCCCCGGAAGAAAACCAGCCGCCGAACTTCCCGCAAAAATAACCGGAAATTTCAAAAGTGGCAGCTCGCCCTCATCGCCATCGGGATTCTTCTGATTGCCGGGGTGACCGGGCTGCACCTCTACTCTCACCCGACCCAAATCGATTCGGGAAAATACACTCACGCGGCAAAATTCGACAACGCTCTGATTATCGACGGCATCGACGTATCCTACGCTCAGGGCGACGGCGCGTCCCATAATTGGAATCAAGTAAAAAGAAGCGGCGTGGATTTCGTATTTATCCGTGCAGGCTACCGGGATTCCTCCAAAGGAAAGCTCCATGCCGATTCGGAATTCAAAGAAAACATTCAGGGCGCCCGGAAAGCCGGACTCATGGTGGGCATTTATTTTTACTCGCAAGCCACCACGAAGAAGGAAGCCCGGGAGGAGGCCCGGAAACTGGTGAACGCGGCGGACGGGTATCAAATCGATTTGCCGCTGGTGATGGACTACGAGCTGTACCCGAAGGGGCGGCTGGAGAAATTTATGAACGGCAAGAAATATAAGGCGACAAAGGGCACCGAGATTGCGGAAGCTTTCTGCGAGGTCGTTCGACAGGCCGGATACGAGCCCTCCGTATACTCCAACTACAACCTGCTGATGCACAAGGTGAACCCGAAGAAAGTCGCCGGCTTCGCCCGGGTATGGCTGGCTCACTACAATTCCTACACGGATTATCCGCACAATTACACATTTTGGCAGGCGTCCTTCGAGGAAACGGTACACGGAATTTCCGGCACCGTGGACCGGAACTTCTGGTATTTTGGGCCGAATGGGGAGGCCACGCGGGGCCGGCGAGCGGCCGGTGCGCGCTCCATCCGGGACTGCACGGTGCAGCTGGAAAAACACAGCTTCTATTACATCGGAAAGCCGATTCAGCCGAAGCTGATTGTGAAGGACGGAAACACCCCCCTTCGGGAAGGAACGGATTATCAGGTGGGTTACGTGAAGAACGCATCGGCGGGAACCGGCTATGCCATCGTGACGGGAATCGGCAAATACAAAGACCGCATTTCCACCGGTTTCCGAATTAAGACGCTTCTGTAAGACGGAAAGGAGAATGAATGAAACTGATTTCTTGGAATGTGAACGGCTTTCGGGCCTGCCTGAACAAGGGCTTCTCGGAGTTTTTCCGGGAGGCGGACGGGGATTTCGTCTGCCTGCAGGAAACCAAAATGCAGCCGGGACAGGCGGACTTCCACCCGGAAGACTATTACGAATACTACAACAGCGCGGAAAAGAAGGGCTACTCCGGCACCGCTATTTTTGCCCGTAAGGCTCTGGGGGAACCCCTCTCCGTGCACTACGGCATGCAGGGCAAGCACGACGACGAAGGGCGCCTCATCACCCTGGAATACCCGGACTTCTACCTGGTGTGCTGCTACGTGCCCAACGCTCAGAGTGAGCTGAAGCGCATCGACTACCGCATGGAGTTTGAAGACGACCTACGGAATTACCTTTTGGAACTGAATCGGACGCACCCGGTCATCTACTGCGGGGATCTGAACGTGGCTCACGAGGAGATTGACCTGAAGAATCCGAAATCCAACCGGGGCAACGCGGGCTTCTCGGATCAGGAACGGGGTAAAATGACGGAACTTCTGAATGCCGGGTTCACCGACACCTTCCGGTATTTCTATCCCGACCGTACCGGAATTTACTCCTGGTGGTCCTACCGGTTCAACGCCCGGAAGAACAACGCCGGATGGCGGATTGATTATTTTATCGTCTCCGATTCCCTGCAGGACCGGATTCGGGACTCGAAGATTTTGACGGATGTCACCGGCAGCGATCACTGCCCGGTGGAATTGGATATTGAATTCTAGATTAAAGAAAGGAACCCTGAAGATGAAAAAGAAATTATTGATCATGCTGCTCCTGGCAGCGCTGACCCTGTCCGCAACCGCTTGCGGAAGCTCCAAAGAAGAAGAGGATCCCGGTGCTCAGAAGCAAGCGGTGACCGATTTGGATAACGATATGCTGGAGTCCTATCTGAACCAGTACAATATGGATGCGGAAAACCCGATTCAGTCCGATGACCTGACGCAGGAAGACGGTTCCGCCAGCTGCAAGGTGACGGACCTCACCGTCACTTTCACCACTGAGGACGATGACCTGCAGGTAGCGGTTCAGGCCAAGGACCTGGAGGATGAAAACCTGGATGTGGTGGTTCGGGATTTGATCATCGCCATGGATCCGGAGCTCACCTACGAAGAGGTGAAGGATATGTTCTCCTCCTTCCGTGAAGATGGCCGCACCTCCTACGATATGGGCGAGGTGGAATGCAAGTTGAAGAAGAATTCCGACGGATATCGGTTCATTATCGAAAACGACTAAGTAAAAAAAGGATTGCCCCAACGCATTGGAGCAATCCTTTTTGAATGCAAGCATTCACGTTTTAATTCTTTTTTCTGCACCGAACGATGCCGAACAGGCCGGCGATTGCCAGAAGAGCTACCCCGCCGTACAGCACCGGATTGAAATCGTCTCCGGTTGCAATGGTGGTTTTCTTTGCCGCCGTTGTTTTCTTCGATTCCTTGCTGCCGTTGTTTTCGGTGTCGGTCGGATTCGATGGTTTTTCCGGATTGTTTTGATCCGCGGAATCGCCCGGTTTCTCCGTAGTACCCGGATTGCTCGAATCGCCCGGATTGCTCGAATCACCCGGATTGCTCGAATCGCCCGGGTCGGTCGGACCGGCTGGATCCGTTGGAGGCACCTTTTCCTCTTCTTTTACCGAATAGGACAGGGTTGCCTGCAGCGATGCGGTTTCCACCATCGCACCGATCATTCGCTGGAACTTCTTTCCGTTCACCGTCACTTCCTGCGCCGGACGATACTGCTTCATCTCCTGCAGCCACTGAACCTTTGCGGATGCGGTAATCGAAGCATTTTCGGAAGGCTTCTCATCGGAAACCAGTCGGAATTCCTCGCCGTTCCGAATCGTCGTCTCCGTATCTTTATCACTCTTCTCCAGTGTCATTCCCGTTGGAATCTGAAGGGAATACTCCCCGTCATAGTCTTCCGCTTCGGTAAGCTTTATCCAACCGGTCTCCCACTTTCCGGATGTTTCGTCTTTGCGGAATGTGGTGTCTCCTTCGAAGGATACGTTGGAGGACTTTGGTTCCGTCTTCAATACCTTATCGGTCTTCGCGTATTCGTACAGCACATTTCCCAGTGCATTTGCGGAGGAAGCCGTTAGGTCATTGCCTTCAATGCCATATTCGTGCAGCGTCAGCCATACCGCATGCTGCGTTCCTTCCACCGCCTGCTCTTCCGTCACGAAATACGTTCCGCCGTTCATTGCGGAATAGTACTCCGGTGCCGTGCATCCGTAATCCGAACACATCACCACGGAATTGGCGGCCTTGAAGAATGGCTTTTGCTGGATGGCCTTTCCGGTTTCCTTTTCCGCCGCGACCATTTTGATTACTTCCTGGTTAAACTTCACCAGCGCTTTGTAATTCGCTCCACTCTTATCTTTCAGCGAGGCCAGTGTGAAAGTGTGCCCCTTCAATTCCGGGAATGCCTTCAATACATCCGCAGAAGGCACCAGCATCGCATCGAACTGCGCATCCGTCAGAGCGTAGTCCTTAGAATCGGCCACGATTTCGTACATGGATTCCCCGTTATACGGATATCCGGCGTAGAGGACGCTTTCCAGGCGGTCCATGCACTCCTCGTATTTTTCCTCACTCTCAAAATCCGATGCTTTCAAATAACCATTCAGATATTTCGGTACCGAAACATCCCCCAGGCTGTCGGTATCGTGCGGCCAGAGCATCTTGTTGTTCATGCAGTATACAACCATCTTTCGATTGCCATCTGCCGGATTCGCCACGGAGTGAATCCCATTCTCGAAAGAAATGGTCACCGATTCCTCGGAATCCGATCCGCTTTCCGCACCAAAGACGGCCGTGCTATTCCCCAATGCAACGGCCGGTACTGTCAATCCAATCGTCAGAATGAACGACAGCAGACTTTTCAAATACTTCTTATTCATTTTTTCCCCTTTAAAAACACATTTCCTTGTTCTTCAATACGTTAAGATAAACTTTCAGTTTATTGTACAGTAAAAGAAAATCCGCCGCAAGTTTTGCAACGGATTTTTTTGAAAATATGCGATGTACCTATTTCTCCTTCTTTTCCGAGGAGCCCTCGCCGGAAGCGTATGCACCGACAATCTTCCAGGAATCGTCATCTTGTTTTTTCAGCTTCAGCTGGATTTCCTGCTTCAGCTCGCCGGTTTCGTCCACCTTCTTGGAGAACGCATCCAGCATTTCCGGAATTATATCGGCATACACCTTTTTCATCAATGCCTTCTGACCCTTGGATACATAGAGGTTCGTCAGTTCATCCATGTGCTTCTCCATGTACTTGTTGGCAATCTTGTTCACCTCGCTGTCCACATTGATGTCGTCCAGCTTGTACGGATTGTAGCCGTGGGTGGTCTTCACCGAAACCGTCGCCTCGTCATCCTTTAGTTCTACCTCGCCGATTTCATACTTCGTAATGAAGTTATCCTGTATCTTCTCGGTGAAATCATCGATGCTCTTGGCAGCTTTATCTCCCAGATCATTCTTGGACAGGCCGCTGGATGTGTAGAACACCTTGGACAGGTTCTCCAGATCCGAGAGCCCCAGTTCCTTCTCCACGTCTTCCGTGCAGTGCTTTCCCGCATCGGAGAATGCCCCGCTCTCCAGGCTCTGCATAAATCCGTCTGCCGCCTCTTTGACCTTCGCTTCTTCCTTGTTTCCGCAGCCGGCAAATACCAGTACTGTCAGAAGCAGGGAAAGGACCAGTGCCAATTTCTTCTTCATGCTCATATATATCCTCCTTCCATAACCACACGTATCGTCGTTTTCAAAAATTATATTATACTTCCCGGCTTTCCGCAATACTCCAAAGAGCACCCCTTTGAGGATTCTCTTACAGCAGAAAATCCACCGCTTGCGCAGCGATGGATTTTCTATTGCCAGTATGTATTGTGCGATATCTGCGATTTAGAATTTCAGCTTGGAGAATTTGCTCTTCTTCGGATAGGCTTTCTCGGACAATTCACCCGCCATCTTCTGAATGGCCTTCTTCTCCTTGGAGCTGAGTTTTGTCGGCACCTCCACGATGACCTTCACGAACAAATCTCCGTATCGTCCGGTGCGAGGGTTCTTCACGCCCTTGCCCTTCAGGCGGAAATTGGATCCGGTCTGGGTTCCCGCCGGAATGGTGTAGCTGTAGGTCTCGTTGAAGCCCGGCACGCTCACCTTTGCGCCCAGCGCTGCCTGATCGAAGGAAATCGGCAGGTCCAGATACAGGTCGTCGCCTCTTCTCTTATAGGTGCTGTGCGGACGTACATTCAATACGATGTACAGGTCTCCGTTCGGTCCGCCGTTGGTTCCCGGCTCGCCCTGACCCCGAATCGGGATTACGCTGTCGTTGTCCACGCCCGCCGGAATATTGATCTTGATCTTGACCTTCTTCCGAACTGCGCCGGCACCGTGGCAATCCGGACACGGCGTATCGATAATCTGACCGGTTCCGCCGCACTTGGAGCAGGTGGTCACGTTCTGAATCCGGCCGAACGGCGTATTGGATACCTGGGTCACCTGACCGGTTCCGCCGCAGGCATCGCAGGTGTGCTTGGAGGTTCCCGGTGCGGTGCCTTCCCCGTTACAGGTCTTGCACTGTACCATCTTGGTCAGTTCCACTTCCTTCTCACAGCCGAAGATTGCCTCGGTAAAATCAATGGTAATCTCTTTCTGCAGATCCCGGCCCTTCATCGGACCGTTACGCCGTGCGGAACGCCGGCCGCCGCCGAAGCCGCCAAAACCGCCGCCACCGCCGAACATATCGAATATATCACTGAAATCGAAGCCGCCAAAACCGTCGAATCCACCGGCGCCGCCGCCGAAGCCGGCATTTGGATCCACTCCGGCATGGCCGAACCGATCGTATTTGCTCTTTTTATCCGGATCCGACAGAACCGCATAGGCTTCGTTCACTTCTTTGAACTTCTCTTCCGCCTCTTTGTTGTCGGGATTCCGGTCCGGATGATACTTCATGGCCATCTTACGGAATGCCTTCTTGATTTCATCATCCGATGCGCCCTTTTGAAGTCCAAGCACTTCGTAATAATCTCTTTTTTCAGCCATCTTTCGTTCCTTTCCAAAATACATCTATTTCATTTGTCATTATCATGAAATGACAGCTGCCGGCAGTACGCCGGCAGCTTTTCTATAATACACAGATTATTTATCGTCGTCAACTACTTCGTAGTCTGCATCTACTGTGTTTCCGTTATGTGCCGCACCGGAGTTCTGCTCTCCCGCTGCCTGCTGTGCACCCATGTCCGGTCCTGCCTGACCTGCGGCACCCTGTGCAGCCTGTGCTTCCTGATAAATTCTGGTGGAGATTGGATAGAATGCGTTGGTCAGCGCTTCCATCTTGCTCTTCAGGTCTTCGGTGGATGCGTTGTTGTTCAGCGCTTCCTGCAGATCCTTCTTCGCATTTTCCACTGCGGTCTTCTCAGAATCGTTTACCTTGTCGCCCAGCTCGTTCATCTGCTTTTCGACTTCGAAAATCATGCCCTCTGCCTGGTTCTTGGTCTCGATTTCTTCCTTGTGCTTCTTATCTTCCTCAGCGTATCTCTCCGCTTCCTTGATCTTCTCGTTAATCTCATCCTCGGACAGCTTGGTGGAGGAAGTGATTGTAATCTTCTGTTCCTTACCGGTGCCCAGATCCTTTGCGCTTACGTTAACGATACCGTTGGCATCGATATCGAAGGTAACCTCAATCTGCGGAATTCCACGAGGAGCCGGTGCAATACCGGACAGCTGGAATCTTCCCAGTGTGATGTTGTCGGAAGCCATCTCTCTTTCACCCTGCAGTACGTGAATGTCTACTGTGGTCTGGTTGTCTGCTGCGGTGGAGAAAATCTGACTCTTCTTTGTCGGAATCGTGGTGTTTCTCTCGATCAGCTTGGTAGCGATTCCGCCCAGTGTCTCGATGGACAGGCTCAGCGGAGTGACATCCAGCAGCAGTACGTCATTAACCTCACCGGTCAGCACGCCGGCCTGAATGGATGCACCGACTGCAACGCACTCATCCGGGTTGATGCCCTTGAACGGTTCCTTACCGGTTACTCTCTGTACCGCAGCCTGTACTGCCGGGATACGGGTCGAACCACCGACCAGGATAACCTTGTCCAGATCTGCGGAAGTAACGCCGGCATCTCTCATTGCCTTGTTCATCGGCTCGATGGATCTTTCTACCAGATCGGAAGTGAGCTGATCGAATCTCGCTCTGGTCAGATCCATATCCAAATGCAGCGGACCATCAGCGGTTACGGTGATGAACGGCAGGTTGATCTTTGTGGTCTGCGCGCTGGACAGTTCCTTCTTTGCCTTCTCTGCGGCTTCCTTCAGTCTCTGCAGTGCCATGTTGTCCTGTCTCAGGTCCACGCCGTGCTCCTTCTGGAAGGAGTCTGCCAGGAAGTCCATGATCTTGTTATCGAAGTCATCGCCGCCCAGGTGAGTATCACCGTTGGTTGCCAGTACTTCGAAAACGCCGTCGCCCAGTTCCAGTACGGATACATCGAATGTACCGCCGCCCAGGTCGTATACCAGGATTTTGTGGGATCCCTCTGCCTTGTCCAGACCGTATGCCAGGGAAGCTGCGGTCGGCTCGTTGATAATTCTCTTTACATCCAGTCCGGCAATCTTACCGGCATCCTTGGTTGCCTGCTTCTGTGCATCGGAGAAGTATGCCGGTACGGTGATTACCGCTTCGGTAACCTTCTCGCCCAGATAGCTTTCCGCATCCGCCTTCAGCTTTGCCAGAATCATCGCGGAAATATCCTGCGGTGTGTACTGCTTTCCGTCGATTTCTACGTGATAGTTCTCACCCATGTGTCTCTTAATGGATGCGATGGTTCTGTCCGGGTTGGTGATGGCCTGTCTCTTTGCGGTCTCACCTACCAGTCTCTCACCGTTCTTTGTGAATGCCACTACAGATGGGGTGGTTCTTGCGCCCTCTGCGTTAGCGATTACGGTCGGTTCTCCACCTTCCAGTACAGCGACACAGCTGTTTGTTGTTCCCAAATCAATTCCAATTACTTTGCTCATTTCTATTACCTTTCCTTCCTTGAAATTACTTTGTTACTGCGACCATTGACGGTCTGATTACTTTATCGTTCAAAGCGTAGCCCTTCTGCAGGACCTTACTTACTTTGCCGCTTTCCAGCTCTTCGTTCTCTTCGGTCATTACCGCATTGTGTTTCGTCGGGTCAAAATCCTGACCTTCCGCTTCCACTTCCGCCAGACCGGATTTCTGAAGCTCCGTTACCATTTGGGTAAAAATAAGTTCCATTCCCTTGGCGTATCCGGCAGGGTCATCCTCTGCGCTGGCCGCCAGGGCTCTTTCAAAATTATCCAGAACCGGAAGCAGTTCCATCACCAGCTTCTCGGTGGCGTATTCCCGAATGTCGTTCTTTTCCTTTGCTACTCGTTTCTTGTAGTTCTGGAACTCGGCCATCAGGCGGACGTATTTCTCATTTCCGTCATCGGCTTTTTCTTCGGTCTTTTCTTCTGCCTTTTCCTCGGTGTTTTCCGCCTCCGGTGCGTTATCTTCTTCCGGAGTCTCGGTCGCCTCCGCCGAACCGGCTTCTTTTTTTACTTCATCTTCCGGAGTCTGGGCTTCTTTTTTCTGTTCTTCACTCATCCTCTTTCTCATCCTTTCCATTGCTCAGCATAAACGATTGGCTGAGGTTGTTTGTCAAATATTCCATAATCGAGGTGACCTCGCTGTAGTTCATACGGGTCGGCCCGATAACGCCGATTTTGCCCACCAGCTTGCCATCCACGTGGTAGGTGGCGGTAATCACGGAGCTGTTCTTCATGGCCTGTTCCGGATTCTCGTTGCCGATGGTGACGATTACGCCGTTGTCCCGGTTCAGAATGTCCCGGGTGAATTCCTCCTTCCGGCTCACCAGCTCCAGGAAGGATTTGGCCCGATCCATGTCGCTGTATTCCGGAATGTTGAATATGTTGGTGAGGCCTTCCATGTACAGGTTGACGTTCAGCATATCCTCCAAAGTCCGCATGAAGTTGGGCATCACATCTCCCGCCAGGGAACTCAACGCACCCAGGTCGGTGCCCACATCTTCGATGATGGAATTCTTCAGTACATCGTCAATGGTATGACCTTTATAATGGTAGGTCATGGTTTTGCTGAGAATCTCCAGGGCATCGTTGGTGTACGGCACGTTCAGGCGCAAGGTGGTGTTGGTCACCTTTCCGCTGTCTGCCACAATCATCAGGACGATTTTGTCATCGTCGATGGGAAGCAGTCGGATGAACTTCAGGGTGTCCTGCCGAGTGGACGGAGTCATGGCAAAGGATGCCAGCTTCGTGATATCGGACAGAAGCTCTGCCGCGTGGCGAATGGTTCGGTCGAACTCGTTTCGGTTCACTTGAAGCCGTTCGTTGATGGTCTGCTTCTCTTGAAGGCTCAAATCCGTCTTCTGCATCATGTTGTTCACGTAGAGCCGGTATGCCTTATCGGAAGGAACTCGTCCCGCCGATGTGTGGGGATGGGTCAGATAACCCATCTCTTCCAGGTCCGCCATCTCATTCCGAATGGTGGCCGGACTCACGCCAAAATCATATTTCTTCGCGATGGAACGGGAGCCTACCGGTTCGGCGTTCTGCACGTAATCCGTAATAATTGCCTGAAGGATTCGCAGTTTTCGTTCTGTTAAATCCATTGTTCTGCCTCCTTCTTTCTTTTTCGTTGTTAGCACTCAATCTACTGGAGTGCTAATCACTGTCTATAGTGTACTCTCACCCTCTCAAATAGTCAACGAGTAAATTGAAGTTTTTTGTGTTTTTTCTGTGATTAGTGTACAATACTGATGTTTAGACAATCAGGAGGAACAACCATGGATTACAAAAGAATTCTTACAATACAGGACATTTCCTGCGTGGGCCAGTGCTCCCTTACCGTGGCGCTGCCCATCCTCTCCGCCTGCGGCCTGGAGACGGCCATTCTCCCCTCGGCGGTGCTGTCCACCCACTCCGTGGGCTTCCGGGATTTCACCTTCCGGGATCTGACGGAGGACATTCCCGCCATCCAACACCACTGGCAGCAGGAGGGCATCCGTTTTCAAGCGGTGTACACCGGCTACCTGGGAAGCGCCCGCCAGATTGAAATGGTCAAAGACATCTGCCGAAATCTTCTGGTGCCCGGCGGCAAAAAAATCGTGGATCCCGCCATGGCCGACCGGGGAGAACTGTATCCGGTCTTCGATATGGATTTCGTTCAGGAGATGAAAAAATTAGTGAGAGAAGGAGACATCGTGCTGCCCAACATTACCGAGGCTTCGCTTCTGACCGACACAGAGTATCGGGAAGAATACGGTGAAGAGTACATCTGCGGTCTGGTGGATGGGATTCACCGGCTGGGCGCCGGCACCGTGGTGCTCACCGGCGTGAGCTACGACGCCCACAGCACGGGCGTCCTGGTTTCGGAGCAGGGAAAACAGACCTACTACCGCCACGAACTGCTGGACCGGGGCTGCCACGGCACCGGCGACGTGTACGCCTCTTCCTTTGTGGGGGCGTACATGCACGGCAAAACCGTCCCGGAGGCCGCCCGAATCGCTGCGGACTACACCCTGGCCTGCATCAAAAACACCCTGGACGACCCGGACCACTGGTACGGTGTAAAGTTCGAGCCGGTGCTGGGGGAACTGATTAAAGCACTAAAGTAAGCCGGCCCCCGCCGGCTTTTTTGATGGGTCGGGGCGGGCCGGGTTTTCTGCTCTGTCCGGCCCGAGGTTTGCGTATCAAAACCGATTTCATTGGGTTCCCAGGGAATCGTACGCAAACCGGAAAGGCCGCCGGGCCGCGTTCAGATGAAAAGTGATGCATGGCCCCTCATTTTTCCGCCTCATGCATCAACTCCATTTCCAAGATTAATGCATGAGCACCCGTTTTTTTGTTCCATGCATCACTTCTCTCCATTGCCGCCGGGCGTCAGCCCTTTAATTGCTCGGCGGCGGTGAACCAATTGATGCAGGAACATCAATTTTCAGCGTTCTTGCATCAATTTCCCGATTTGTACCGGCGGCCCGGGCGAGAGCCGGGCCGCGTTCAGATGAGAAGTGATGCATGGCCCCTTGTTTTGCCGCCTCATGCATCAACTCCATTTCCAGGGTTAATGTATGAGCACCCGTTTTTTTGTTCCATGCATCACATCTCTCCATTGTTTTTTCCAAAGGAAAAGAATTGACGACGGAACGCTCCTCTTCGAGGTTCCGTCGTCAATTTCTTCCGGTTTCCTGAAAGCAGCCCGGATTAGAGGCCGCTTTATAATTTTCCCTGCTCCCGCAGTTTTTTCTCCGCTTTCCGTTCCGGCATAATCTTCCTCACATTATTCCCGGATACCAGCATCAACACCCCGGTCAGCACCAACGGCGCAATCAGCAATCTCGGAAAGGTGAGCGCCTGGCCTGCGCTGTTTTTAACCACTTGCAAATCCGCATTGTAGAACATCGGATCGAAGAAAAATATGCTGAACACCATGACCGCCACCATAAACAAGCTGACGCCAAAGGACATATAACTGACGAAGCGATACGTGCCTTGAACATCTTTCTTCTTCCAAAGCGTGAAATATATTAGTGCAATTCCGATGAGCGGCACATCCGATACGTCCCATACGAGTTCTATAATTCTGTAAAAATATACCCCCGTGGTATCCAACGTATACGGTTTTGCTCCGTGGAAAATCAAGTACTCTCCGTAATCTGAACGGAAGAGATACCAGGAAAGAATCCACAAAACGATGAATCCGATTTCATTGGCCACCACATATATTTTTATGTTTCTTAGCCGGTTTTCGTCCATAATTCGCAGTTTTTTCTCCGCCTTTCGTTCCGGCATAATCTTCCTCACATTATTCCCGGATACCAGCATCAACACCCCGGTCAGCACCAACGGCGCAATCAGCAATCTCGGAAAGGTGAGCGCCTGGCCTGCGCTGTTTTTAACCACTTGCAAATCCGCATTGTAGAACATCGGATCGAAGAAAAATATGCTGAACACCATGACCGCCACCATAAACAAGCTGACGCCAAATGATATATGACTGACAAAGCGATACATGCCTTGAACATCTTCCTTCTTCCAAAGCGAAAAATACATTATCGGAATTCCGATAAGCGGCACAGGCGCTGTCATCCATAGGATGGCGACTATGGTGTAAAAATATGCCCCCGTGGTATCCGGCGTGTACGGTTTCGTTCCATGAAAAATCAAATACTCACCATAATCCGAACGAAAGAGATACAAGAAAAGGAGCCACAAGATGATGAATCCGATTTCATTGGCCACCACATATATTCTTATGTTTCTTAGTCGGTTTTCGTCCATGATTCACTCTCCTATTCCTATAAACCTATTGCATTGTATTCGTAGAACGTATGTGCTATTTTTCCGCCCTCATAAATCAATTTTATACACAAAAGGTGATGTTCCACTTGCTTTTTCTAACGTAATCATATCTAAATCTACGCTCATTTCCCGGAACAGCTTTTCATCCTGCGAAACCTTTTTCTCATCATTGATTGTCAGATCACATGAGTTACAATCGATCGTTTGCGCGTCTTTCGGTGAAAGCGCTTCGACGGTACTCGAAGCATACGCCATTTGTGAAAGACTCATCGTAAACAAAAGTGTAAAAACGGTTGCTTTCTTTCTAAACATGCTAAACATAATTAACCTCCTTTTCTCATGAATGTGCTTCCCCCGCGGTTCTGCCACCCAACAGGGTTATACAATTTTCGCTACAAGTATTTCAAAAACTCATAGTGTATCTCTTACCGTCAGAACACCTTATTCTGCTTGCCTTGTCAATAAATATTTATTTTTACTAAACATTGACTTCTTTCTTTATTTACGCTATCTTTATGCTATGAGGGGTAACTATGATTCAAGAACGAAACAATTTTAAGATGGGCACCGTAGAGATGTTGCTCTTGTCTCTATTATCTCAAAAGGATTTATACGGGTATGAGATTTCCTTACTGCTTAAGGATCTCTCTTCCGGAGCATTTGTTGTTCCCGAAGGCAGTCTCTACCCAACGCTGTACAAGTTGGAAGATAAAAAATACATCACTTCCAATGCGGTTAAGACCGGAAAAAGAAGAGTTCGGAAATACTACCATATTGAAGATGCCGGAAAAGAACGGTTGAAGCAATTGCTCCAAGATTATCGTCTTATTGCCAACAGCATCGATATTATTCTGAACACAGACATTTCCCGGTTCGAGGAGAACAGAACCAATGCAGATGAGTAAAGAGATAAAAAAATATTTGAAAGAGATCAAGCTTCTTCTTCCTGCTTTCAATAAAGAAGAAAAGAAGTTTCTCCGTGATTTAATGGAACGGATTGAGGATTATCTTGATGAGAATCCAAATGCAACAATGCAGGATATTGAAAATCAGTTTGGAACGCCTATGGAAATTGCGCAAAGCTATATGTCCTCTCTGGATTTGGATGTATTACTTAAGCGTCTGTCCATCAGCCATTTTGTCCGTCGATTTTTTGCGATTGCTGCAATCTGCATGATTCTCGGTCTATGTGTCTACAGCATATGTATGTATAAAGCATACATATGCTACAAGGATACTCTTGTTACAAATTCCGAAACTGTTATCACAGACTAGAATATCCAGACCTAGAGGGAGGTTTATTATGAAACGATTATGTCTCTTAGTCTTTCTTCTACTGCTCATGATTTTAGCACCTGTCGCTTCGTTTGCGTATTCGTCGGATTCAAAACCAGAAAATGATTATTCAAATAATGGAAATTATTATGAAACGGTTATTACCAATGGATCGGACAGGTATCCGCACCGCTTACCTCAGACGTTCTCTCAATCGAAGAAACTTAAAAATA
>ERZ1034973.1223-NODE-1223-length-15485-cov-5.161050_pt1 | contig 15485 bp, 13 predicted proteins | sample MGYA00520686_ERZ1034973 | MGnify/ENA primary metagenome ERZ1034973 (study PRJEB33766, sample SAMN09781775) | gut metagenome | biome: gut microbiome | host: Homo sapiens | place: Madagascar | study: EMG produced TPA metagenomics assembly of the PRJNA485056 data... | reverse complement strand
TTCCAGTGTTGCCAGCACCTTGGCCAGCTGGGCAGGGTTGTTCGCAGCCCAGTCCTTTTGAGGAGCCAGGCGGATGCGAGCACCGTTGGCACCACCGCGCTTGTCGGAACCACGGAAGGTGGATGCCGAAGCCCAGGCTGTACCCACCAGTTCTTGCACACTCAGGCCGGAAGCCAGGATCTTGGCCTTGATGGCTGCAATTTCTGCTTCGCCCACAGGAGCGTAGAAAGGTGCAGGAATCACGTCTTGCCAGATCAGCTCTTCCTTTGGCACTTCGGGGCCGAGGTAACGCGAGCGGGGGCCCATGTCACGGTGGGTCAGCTTGAACCATGCACGGGCAAAAGCTTCAGCAAATGCCTGTGGGTTTTCCAGGAAGCGGCGAGAAATCTTCTCGTAAGCAGGGTCCATGCGCAGGGCGATGTCCGAGGTCAGCATGGTGGGCTTTTTACGAGGGCCGCCGTGTGCGTCAGGGATGACATCGTCCGCGTCCTTGGCCACCCACTGCCAGGCACCAGCGGGGGACTTCTCCAGCGTCCATTCGTACTTGAACAGGTTTTCAAAGAAGAAGTTGCTCCACTGTGTAGGCGTCTGGGTCCAGGTCACTTCCAGGCCGGAGGTGATGGTGTCGCCAGCATTGCCCTTGCCGAAGCTCGAAGCCCAGCCCAAGCCCTGGGCTTCCAGGCCCGCAGCTTCAGGGTCTGCACCCACATGCGAAGCAGGGCCTGCACCGTGGGTCTTACCAAAGGTGTGACCACCAGCGATCAGCGCCACAGTTTCTTCGTCGTTCATCGCCATGCGGGCGAAGGTGTCGCGAATGTCACGGGCGGACAGCAGGGGATCGGGGTTGCCATCTGGACCTTCGGGGTTCACGTAGATCAAGCCCATCTGCACGGCAGCCAGTGGGTTTTCCAGATCGCGCTCACCGGAGTAACGGCTATTGGGGTTGGCGGTAGGTGCCAGCCACTCCTTTTCGGAGCCCCAGTACACATCCTGATCGGGTTCCCAGGTGTCCACACGGCCACCGGCAAAACCGAAAGTGCGGAAGCCCATGGTTTCCAGCGCCACGTTACCAGTCAGGATCAGCAGGTCAGCCCAGGAAATTTTGTTGCCGTACTTTTGCTTGATGGGCCACAGCAGGCGACGAGACTTGTCGATATTGACGTTGTCGGGCCAGCTGTTCAGCGGTGCAAAGCGCTGCTGACCACGGCCTGCGCCACCGCGGCCGTCCTGCATGCGGTAGGTACCGGCAGAGTGCCACGCCATGCGCACGAACTGAGGGCCATAGTGACCAAAGTCAGCAGGCCACCAGTCCTGGGAGTCCGTCATCAGTGCACGCAGGTCGCGCTTGAGGGCTTCATAGTCGAGCTTTTTGAATTCTTCAGCGTAGTTGAAGTCTTCGCCCATGGGGTTGCTCTTGGACGAGTGCTGGCTGAGCAAGTCCACACGCAGCTGGTTAGGCCACCAGTCGCGATTAGTTGTGCCGCCTTTGGCAGCAGTGCCTGGGTTCTGACCTTCTTGGTGGAAAGGGCACTTCGATTCAGCTGTCATGTGTGATCTCCGTTGAATTGAACTTGCAACAACGCAAGTCGTGGTGGGCGAAGATATCAATTAATAATTGATATCAGATTTGAAATTAGATAGACATAAGCAATCTATGGATCGAATTATGCAGGAGTCATGTGACATCCGGTATGCGTTTTCGATTGAAAATACCAAGTGCACCCATAGGCAAAACTGCAAGCGCAGCATGTAACTGCCATGGCACTCCTATCAAGGGAGATGCCACATGTAACTTAAGTTCCTCAGTCTGTCGCGGAAGCTTTTAAAGAACAAGACAGCAGCAGTCGATCGCGCACTTGGACTACAAGACCAATGCGAGATGCATGATGCAGATTAGAAACGCTGCTCCAGCAAGCAGCTTGGACCGTTACGACTTATGCCGTCAGCAGCTTGTGCACCAGATCGGCCGTGGTACTGGCGCTGTATTTGCGCATCAGACGTGCGCGGTAAATTTCCACCGTGCGGTGGCTGATATGGAGCACACGCCCGATCTCCTTGGAAGTCAGGCCTTCGAGCAGACGTGCTGCCACTTCACGTTCGCGGCCCGTGAGCTCTGCCTTGACCGGACGCTGCTCGCTCATGTCTTCAAAGCTCCAGATGCCTGCTGCATGCGGATCATTGCGGTCCAGTGCGCGCCCGCTCACATGGCACCAGAAGGTCTCGCCCGTACCACGCCGCATGATGCGGTTGTCTGAATACGTGCCCCGCGCATTCAGAATGGGTGCCATGCGTGCTCCCAGGCGTTCATACTCATCAATGCTCGGGTACAGCAGCTGAAAGGACTGCCCGACCATGACTTCGCGCGACATGGCAAACATTTCGCACACGCGCTGGTTGCAGTCCACCATGATGCGGTTGCGCGAGATCACCAAACCCACGGGGGCAAGGTCAAAGGCGAGTCGGTGATCAAGCTCCATAGTGCAACTCTCTAGGAAAAACTACGTATGTAGCTACGTAGTATCTTACGAAGCATAGATTCCCAACAAGGAGACAAGCGTGAAAAAACTCTATCCCTCAGCCCATGAGGCATTGAAGGGCGTGGTCGCTGATGGACAGCTGATCGCCGTCGGCGGTTTTGGCCTGTGCGGTATTCCTGAAGCACTGATTGACGCCCTGCGCGATAGCGGCGTGAAAAATCTGACCGTGGTGTCAAACAACGCCGGTGTGGATGGCTTTGGTCTGGGCAAGCTGCTGGAGACGCGCCAGATCAAGAAGATGATCTCGTCCTATGTGGGCGAGAACAAGGAATTCGAGCGCCAGTATCTCGCAGGCGAGCTGGAGCTGGAATTTACCCCGCAGGGCACACTGGCCGAGAAGCTGCGCGCTGGTGGCGCCGGTATTCCTGCGTTCTTCACCAAGACCGGCGTGGGCACCATGGTTGCCGAAGGCAAGGAACTGCGCGAGTTCGATGGCGAGACCTATGTGATGGAGCGCTCCATCGTCACCGATGTATCGCTGGTCAAGGCCTACCGTGCGGACACCAGCGGCAACCTGCAGTTTCGCCTGACGGCACGCAACTTCAATCCTGCTGCGGCCACAGCCGGCAAGATCTGCATTGTGGAGGTGGAGGAGATCGTGGAACTGGGCGAAATTGCACCGGACGACATCCACCTGCCCGGCATCTACGTGCACCGCATCGTGCACAACCCCAGCCCCGAAAAGCGCATTGAAAAACGCACGATGACCGAAACCAAGAACGACAAAGCAGGAGCCTGACATGCCTTGGACCCAAGACCAAATGGCCGCACGTGCGGCACAAGAACTGGAAGACGGCTTCTACGTGAACCTGGGTATTGGCATCCCCACACTGGTAGCCAACCACACAGGCGACAAGGAAGTGTGGCTGCAGTCCGAAAACGGCATGCTGGGCATTGGCCCCTTCCCCACCGAAGACCAGGTGGATGCTGACCTGATCAATGCCGGCAAGCAGACCGTGACCACCATCCCAGGCTCATCCATCTTTGGCTCGGACCAGTCTTTTGCCATGATTCGCGGCGGCAAGATCAACCTGTCAATTCTGGGAGCCATGCAGGTCAGCGAAAAAGGCGATCTGGCCAACTGGATGATTCCGGGCAAGATGGTCAAGGGCATGGGTGGCGCCATGGACCTGGTCGCAGGCGTCAAGCGCGTCATCGTGCTGATGGAGCATGTGGCACGCAAGAAGGACGGCACGACCGACCTGAAGATCCTGCCCCAGTGCACGTTGCCGCTCACAGGTGTAGGTGTTGTGGACCGCATCATTACCGATCTGGGCGTGATGGACGTCACGCCCGAAGGTCTCAAACTGGTGGAACTGGCACCTGACGTCAGCTTTGACGAAATCCAGAGCAAGACCGGTGTGACGCTGCTTCGCTGAGCGTTGACACTGCTGACAAACGTCAATGCCCGCACCATGCGGGCTTTTTCTTGTCTGGCACTGTGTGCAATCCACTACCATCGGCTGCCTTGATTCAGAGAATGGAGATTGCATGCAGGGAGTGAGCGTAGAGGAACCCGACGATTTGCTGGCCCCTGAGCGCCTGCATAACGACGCACACTTTCTACGCGCTGTCACAGACATGGCAGACAAGAAAGAAGTGGTGACGGGCGGGGCCATTTACTCTGAGACCGGCATCAAGCTGCTGGAAAAAGATGTTCGGCTGGACAGTCGCCTGTACGAGCAACTGATCCAGCACAAGCTGGCCACCCCCATTGACGAGCAATTGCTCATACGCAATGGTGTGGATGTGCGTGCGATCGAGGAAGAGGTGCTGCGCCTGTGCTCCGAATCAGCGCTGGGTCGTTCACTGCAAGCTCATCTTGGTGCTGACAGCCACATGCTGCTGGAAGCTGTGCGCCAGATGCCATGGCCCTACCAGGCCAGCTTCAAGATGAGCGTCATGCGCGAACAGCTGCCCGTGCTGTACGCACACAGCATCACCATGATGATGAGCGCCGTGTACCTGGGCATCAAGTCTGGCATGAAGACGCGTGAATGTGGACAGCTGGCTGCTGCTGCGATGCTGCACGATGTAGGCATGCTCTACATGCCACCCAGCTGGCTGAACCGCAATCACAAACTGACAGACCAGGAGCGCAAGCATCTGGCCGCCCACTGCGTCACAGGCATGCTGGTGGTGCGCAACTGCAAGGCCTATTCACGCGAGATTGAAGAGGCTGTGCTGGAGCACCATGAGCGCATGGATGGCAGCGGCTACCCGCGCGGCATCAGTGGCGATGCGATTTCGTCCATGGGCCGCATCCTGATGCTGGCCGAAGTGGTCTCTGCCTTCTACGACAAATACCGCGATATGCCCGCACAGCGGCTGTCCCTGGTGCTGCGCATGAACCACAACCGCTTTGACAGGCAGCTGATGCAGCATATCCACGCCATGCTCCGTGCAGATACAGCCCAGCCTGTACAGGCACGGGAGCACACACAGGCCGAAGTCCGGCGTGAGATTGCCACGCTGGCAGCGATTTTTCAGCAATGGATGCTGTGCAAGCGCCAGTTTCCGGAACGTTGGCAGGCCATGCCCAGTGGACGTGCTGGCGTTTACGTCGACGCACGTCTGGTGGCACTGGAGAAAGCGCTGGCCGAAGCAGGCTCACACCCCCGCCATCAGGCAGACTGGCTGGCCATGTTCGAGGAAGCCCCATCCAGCATGTCAGAGCTGGTGCTGATCAACCGCGAAGCCCTGTGGCAGGTTGAAAATTGTATTGACGCCTGCACACGCCGCTGGCCACAGATCGTGCAACACCCACAGAGCCTTTTTGAAAAGGCCATGGCGGAATGGATCAGCACCTGCAAGCAAGTGCTGGGCAGCAAGCCTGCAGCAGCGGATAGCTGAGCCGCCGCCCGCTGCTTACTTGATACCAGCCCGCATGAAGCTCTGCACAAACTGACGCTGGAACAGGATAAAAGCGATCAGCAGCGGCGCAGAAGTCATCAATGTGGCGGCGGTGATGGTGCTCCAGTCCACGCCCTGCTCTACGCTGGAAAACACCTGCAGCCCCACCGTCAGTGGGCGCGACTCCACGCTATTGGTAATGATGAGCGGCCACAGAAAGTTGTTCCAGTGAAAACTCACCGATACCAGCGCAAACGCGGTGTACACGGGCTTGGCCAACGGCACATAAACGCGCCAGAGCACCTGCAAAGTGCTGGCACCTTCCACGCGTGCGGCTTCGTCCAGCTCCTTGGGAATGCCCATGAAAGTCTGACGCAGCAAGAAGATGGCAAACGCTGAAGCAAAGTACGGCAGGCCGATGGCAAACAGCGTATCTACCAGCCCCAGGCGTGCCATGGTCTGGTAGTTCTCCACGAGCAGGATGTCCGGCATGATCATCAGCTGCACCAGCACCAGCGCAAAAGCCACGTTCTTGCCGCGAAACTCATAGCGTGCAAACGCAAAGGCCGCCAGCGTAGACAGCACCAGCTGCACCGCCAAAATCATGAGCACCAGCAGCGTGGTGTTCAGAAAGTAGCGCGCAAAAGGTGCCGCTTCCCAGGCATTGCGAAAATTCTGCAGCGTCCATGGCGCGCTCAGTTGACTTCCTCACCGCCCTAAAGGACGGTGATTCCTGCTTCCAGACGGCGAAGTCCCGCCGCGAGAATGTTCCTTGCAGCGTTGGTGTCGCGGTTATGCACCGCACCACAATCGCTGCAAGTCCACTCTCTTATTCGCAAACCTGCTCTACCTTTCGGACTGCTTGCGGGAATACTCCCGCAGCACGAACAAGTCTGGGTTGTGTAGCTTTCGTTGACTACTTCAAAGACGACACCGGCCTGCTGGCTCTTGTATTCCAACATCGTCTTTAGCATTGACCAGCCCGCATCCAGCGTGCTTTTAGCCATCTTGGTTTTAACCAGCTTTTGGCTGCTCACATCGCCCACAAAGATCGCACCGTACTCTTTTGTTAGCCGGGTGCTGAACTTGTGCAGCATGTCTTTGCGCTGGTTCGCAATCTTTGCGTGCAGGGCTTTGACACGCTGCTTTTTATGGGCACGCTGCGCAATGCCTAGCTTGGCTTCTAGCTTGCGGTAAAAGCGACCTTCAATTCGCTGCCCATCGGAAGCCACGGCAGCTTCTTTAAGCCCCAAGTCGAGACCAATGCTGCCTGTGGCAGTGCTGGGCTTGACCTGCACCTTGACCGCTACGCACAGATACCAGCGCCCGCGTGTGTCTTGCACAAAGCTGCCAGCCCGCAGCTCGTAGTCTGCCAGCCCGTAGCTGTCCCACAAGCTGAGCTTGTGGCCTGCGAACACAACCTGGCCTGCTTTGTACTTGACTCCACCGACCTTAAAAGGAATCCAGCCAAGGCTGTATTTGCTGCTCTTGGGGTTGCTCACACGCCAGCGCAGCTTGGCCTTTTTAAACTGCCTGCGCCTTAGTGCATATTCTTCACAGACAAGCTGCGCAGTTGCTGAGCCAATTTGCACCCCCTCGCATTTGCTGTAGCCCGCCGTGAGCTTTTGCAAGTCGTAGGCAGACAGCCACTTGAATCGCTCTCGGATAGAGCGATGGCTTGTCTCGTTGCAAAAATTCCAGACCGTATTGACCTCGCGTGCCATTGCAGACAACACGCGAGCGTGTTTGTCTTTAATGCGCAACTTGAGGGTCTTGGTCGTTTCCATAGGGTAATTTATAGTTGGTCTATGACAAATAATCAAGACATACGATCTGGCAGGCACTGTTTTTTTCAAATGCACGTTCATTTGGTCTTTGTTACCAAATGCCGCCGCCATGTCTTCGATGGCGATGCCATCGAAAGGCTGCGGCTGCACTTTGCGCGGGTGTGTAAAGACTTTGAGGCAGAGCTAGTGCAAATGGATGGCGAAGATGACCACGTACACCTGCTGGTGCATTACCCGCCCAAGGTGGCCGTGGCAAGTCTCGTGAACAGTCTCAAGGGTGTCTCCAGCCGGATGCTGCGCAAGGAGCGTCCTGATATGGCGAAGAGGTACTGGAAAAACATGCTGTGGTCGCCTTCGTACTTTGCCGCGTCGTGTGGCGGTGCGCCAATTGACGTAATTCGCAGATATATCGAGCAGCAGCAAACACCCCATTAAATACCCATGCCCGCTTGCGCGGGCAGCGCTATCCTTCCCCGCCCAAATCAGACGGCTTGGCCTCCAAGTCGCTGCGCGACTAACTGACTTGGACGGGGCTTGTCGCGCATTCGGTCATGACGTCTTTACCCGTGGTAACCCGGGTAAAAGCCTGCATCGTCATAAAAATGTCATGAATTCACAAGCATGACATCAGCACCTGTCACACCACCCATGCCACGTGTGTACTTGCGGCATGGGGGTATTCAGTGCAAAGGCGCGTTACTCCGTATGCCCGGGTGCGCGGTTGAGCAGCACGGTGCGCTGGTCGGCCATCAGCGAGAGGTAGCGCTCGTAGTTGCGCAGGATGTCAGCAATCAGCTCTTCCTGGCGCAGATACTGCACGTCATAGCCTTCACGGCCGTCTTCAAAGAAGGTGATGGGCTCCACCACGTGGCGGCGCACGTTTGCTTCGTCGTCCGTCACCTCGGTGAGCATGAAGCCCGGCAGTCTGCGTGTGACGGGTCGCACGCCATAGACAAAGTCACGCAGCCCGGTAATCGGCACGATCAGGCGCACAGAGCCTGCGTCCGCCCCCTCTGTCACCGCCGTGTCATCCTGCACCCGGGCATCTACGCCCTGCTTGCGCATTTCAGCCACTACTTCCTGCATGGCAGGCAGTACCGATACCTTAAGGAAGCGGTTGACATCTGCCTCTGTAGGCTGGCGCACGATCTGCTCCAGGCGCTTGCGCCAGTGCTGGCCTGTCCAGAAGCTGGTAGCAGGCGCCAGATCCTGCCCGGCATGCGCCAGGTCGGCCTTCATGCCGCGCCACAGGCCTATGCACAGCAGCACCATGATGGCGGCTACAGGCAAAGCGGTCACCAGTGTCATGGCCTGCAAGGCCTTGAGCCCACCGGCGAGCAGCAGCACCACGGCAGTCATACCCAGCACGGCCGCCCAGAACAGGCGCTGCCAGACAGGGGACTGTGGGTGGCCACGCGAAGCAATCGCATCCACCACATAGGCGCCCGAGTCAGCCGATGTCACAAAAAACAGGGCAATCAGCAAGACGGCGATCCACGACACAGCCTTGGCCAGCGGCAGATATTCAAAGAAGCGGAACAGCAGCGCATCCACATTGCTGGCCGTCGCTGACAGCGCGCCCTGCGCCACATGGGTGTCGATCCAGATCGCACCATTGCCAAACACGGTCATCCACAGCAGGTTGAACGCCGTGGGAATGAACAGCACGCCCACAATGAATTCACGCACCGTGCGGCCACGCGAAATACGCGCGATGAACATGCCCACAAAGGGCGACCAGGAGATCCACCACGCCCAGTAGAGGATGGTCCAGCCGCCAAACCAGCCATCGTCATTGGCGACTTCATAGGTGAAGGTACGCAGCGACATGCCCACCAGGCTGGACAGGTAGTTGCCGATGTTTTCGCTGAAGGCCTGCAGCAAAAACACCGTGGGGCCACACAGCAGCACAAAGCCCAGCAGGGCAAACGTAATCAGCAGATTGACTTCTGACAGGCGCTTGACGCCCTTGTCCAGTCCGGAGGCTGCGGACAGACCCGCCAGCCCCACGACGACGACGATCACGGCGATACGAAACGCCGTGGTTCCTGTATCCCAGCCGGTCACCAGATTCAGGCCTGCCGCCAGCTGCAGTGCGCCATAGCCCAGTGTGGTGGCCAAACCGGCAATCGTGCCCACCAAAGCGAAGGCATCCACGCTGTGACCAATGGGCCCGTTGATGCGCTTTTGCAGCAGCGGGTACAGGCCCGAGCGCATGGTCAGCGGCAGGTTGTAGCGAAAGCCAAAATACGCCAGCACCAACCCCATCACGCCATAGATGGCCCAGGCCTGAAAACCCCAGTGAAAGAAGGTAGAGGTCAGCGCCTCACGCGCAGCAGCCGGTGTGCCTGCCTCCTGCGTGGGTGGATTCAGGTAGTGCTGCAGCGGCTCACCCACGCCGAAATACATCAGCCCGATGCCCATGCCAGCCGCAAACAGCATGGCCGTCCATGAGGCAAAGCTGAACTCGGGCTTGGCATCATCTGGCCCCAGGCGAATATCGCCATAGCGGCTCCAGGCAATCAGCACCAGAAACACCAGAAAACCCGTCACGGCCACGGTGTAGAACCAGTCGAAATTCGTCACCACCCAGGCCTGCGCGCTGCCAAACAGCTGGTCTGCACGCTGGGGATAAAAACCGCAGAGCACCAGCAGGGCACCGAGCACCAGCAAGGAAGGCAAGACAACGGCAGGGGCAAAAGTCATGCGCGGCTTGCGCGCGGCGGTGGTGGGGGCTTGAGTGTCAGGTTGCATAAGCAATAAGCATTGGTTAGCCAAGAAATGCCAACCAGTATGGAGGCAACAGCATGCGTCTGTACGTCAGACAAAGTTGTGAAGCCGACGAACAAAAAAATAGCTGCCAGCGCTTGAAATACAAGGGGTTTAGATAGTTTTATATCTGAAATTCTTTAAATTGAAGCGCAGGCAGCTCCTATTTAAGTAGCTTACAACTCAATTCAACTCAGTGCTGCCATGCCTGCCCAAAGGCCTGCTCCCAGGCCTGGGCCAGATCCTGCAGCAAGTCCTGCGTGTCTTCCAGACCAATGCAAAAGCGCACTACGGTGCCAGCCTGCACACAGCCACGGCCGTTGGCACGCATGCTGTCAATGTCGTAGGGCATGACCAGACTCATGGGGCCGCCCCAGCTGTAGCCGAGCTTGAACAGCTGCAGGCTGTCACAGAAACGGTCAATCGCGGCCTGCTCAAACCTGGCATCTATCACCACGCTGAAGATGCCAGCCGCTGCGCCCTGCCCCTGGTTGGCAGCGCCACACAGCTGCTGCCAGCAGGCATGCCCGGGCGCACCTTCAAACGCAGGGTGCAGCAGTTGCACCACGCCGCTCTGGCGCTGCAGGGCCGCTGCCAGCTGGCGTGCAGACTGGTCCTGTGCGTGGTAGCGCAGCGCCATGCTGGGCAGCGCGCGCAGCACGGCTTCTGCATCATTGGCGCCAATGCCAATGCCCAGACGCATGTGCGTGAGCTTGATGCGCATGTGCAGCGCCTGGTTCACGGTGGTGATGCTGCCCATGAGCACATCACCGCCGCCGCTGGGATACTTGGTCAGCGCGTGGGCAGAGACGTCCACCGCCAGACTGCCGCCATCGCCCAGCAAATCAAAAGGCTGGAAAGCCAGGCCTGCACCCCAGGTGTTGTCCAGCACCGTGGTCACGCCGCGCGCCTGGCAGGCCTGCACCAGCGCGATCAGGTCTGGAAACTCCATGCTCACACTGCCCGGCGCTTCCAGCCATACCAGCTTGGTCGCGGGGCTGATCCTGGCCTGCAGATCGGCCACATCCATAGGGTTGTACCAGGCATGGCGAATGCCCCAGCGCGCCAGCTCGTGCTCGGCAAAATCTTTGTTGGGGCCATAGGCGTTGTCGGGAATCAGCACCTCATCACCGGCCGAGAGCAAACCCAGCGCCACGGTGCTGATGGCGCACAGGCCGCTGGGCACCAGCAGGCACTGCTTACCGCCTTCCAGGCTGCACAGGCGCTCTTCCAGCTGATAGGTGGTCGGCGTGCCGTGCAGGCCGTAGGTGTAGCCGCTTTTGTCCAGCCAGCGGCGCGTGCGCATGTCCTGCACGCTGTCAAAAATGACGGTCGATGCCTTGTGCACCGCAGGCTGAGGGGCGGCAAAGGCCTGGGGGGGCTGGTAGCTGTGGTGCACCAGTTCGGTAGTGATGTGGCGAGCTTGTTCCTTCATGCCATACATATTAAGCGCCCCACCGCGCGGTAAAGGTTCAGCAGCGCGGCCACCCTGCGTGAAACAGACACACCGCCATGCCGTTGCACGTACGCGCACAAGGCATTGCCGCTGCCCTGACAATAGCGCCATGACCTGTGCGCAATACTGGCTCATGAAGAACGAGCCCGACGAATACTCCATAGACCACGCCCTCCAGGCCCCCGGGCAGCTCATGCCCTGGACGGGCGTGCGCAACTACCAGGCGCGCAACTTCATGCGCGACCAGATGCAGGTGGGCGATGGCGTGCTGTACTGGCATTCCAGCTGCGCAGAGCCGGGCATCTACGGCATCGCACGCATTGCAGGCAATCTGCGCGTAGACCCTACGCAGTTCGATCCGGCCGATCCGTACTATGACCCCAAGTCATCCCCCGACAAGCCCCGCTGGCTGATGGTGGATGTGCAGGCCGTCAAGAAAACCCGCTACGTCTCCATTGCCGAACTGCGGGAGCATCAGGCGCTGGAGAACATGCGCGTGCTGCAGCGCGGCAATCGCCTGTCGATCACGCCTGTGACACCGGAGGAATGGGACTACATCATGAACGTCATCCTCCGCTAAAAAATTACGTCGTCCCACAGAAAGCAGTACCTATGCGCGGTGCCCTGTTTGATTTCAGTTCCTGGTCGTCCATCCTCGTCACCATCATGAGTCTGCTGCTGATGACGCTGCTGATGATGGGCGTGCGTCTGCTGTTCATGCAGACCATTCAGAAAAAGCGCGAGCGCGAGAACCGCCAGATCAATGAACGACTGCGCACCCTGATTGCTGCCTACAAAACGCTGGGCAGCTCCTTCACCGGCAATCTGACCGTCAGCCCCGTGCATCTGCGGGATGCACGCACCATGACGCAGGCCGGAGAGCGCCCGGAAGATGAACCCACACCTTTTTTAGAACCCGATGAAGATGACGACAGCCCCGTTACCGGCGGCAGCTCCGAACGCCAGCGCCGCACACGCGATGCCGTAGAGGCCGCCTTGTCTGACATCATCTTGCTGGGTACCGAAGACCAGGTGCGCATGGCTGCACAGGCCGCCCAGGACCTGGTCGCGGGACGCCCCGTGCAAACTGCCATGCTGGTGAGCTCACTGCGCCAGTACATTCGCAATGCGCTGGATCTGGAAGCCATTCCCAGCGATGTAGCCATCCCTAACCAGGGCCCTTTGCGCCCCAACAGCGCCGGAGGCCCTGGCGGGCGCCGTGCGGGCAACACCGAAGGGGGTGCAGGCGGAGGCAACCGTGGCGGCGGTGGTGGAGCCGGTGGCGGCGGCATGGGGGGCGGTCTCGGGCTTGGCATGGGCATGGGTGCTCGCCGTCATGAAGACTGAGCATCTGCCGCACTTGCCTGCTCAGAACGCTCTGCACAACACACCGCTGAAAGCAGGCCTGGCCTGCACATTGACCAAGGACTGTTTGACACACAGTCATGCACTTTGAAACCATGCAACGCCCCAATGCTTTTCTGACCGACCACGGCCAGACACTGATGCTCTCCCACGAGCAGCAAACCATTGTCTACAGCGACGCGCCCTCTGCCATCATTGCCGCGCTGGCAGGCACTGGCAAGACCACCACCCTGGCATGCCGCGCGGTGCATGTGCTGCGAGAGCGGCCACAGACGCGCATTCTTGTGCTGGCCTGTTCACACGCCGGGGTGCAAGCCTTTCGCCAGCGTCTGGGCCAGCTGACGCAGGCCGTGCCCGCGAATCTGCACATCACCACGCTGGAGCGCTGGTGCGCACGCGTGCTGCGCCAGCATGACCCGGCCACACGCTTTCTGACCGACCCTGTAGCGCTGCGCGAGCAGGCCCAGCAAGCCCTGCGTCTGCTGGAAGAGCAGCTGCAGCAACGCCCCGATCCACGCATTGAATTGCCGTCTGAAGTGGATATGCAAGCCTTTGCCGCCTTCAACCGCGCTGCCAAAAAGTCTTTGCTGCTGCAGCGTGTGCAGGAAGAAGGTGGTGATCTGGCTGACTTTTGCGACAACTACCAGCTCAGCTACACGCAGGCGCGGCTGTTTGCGGCCTATGAGCGCCTGCGCATCGACCACTGCGGCGATATCCGCTACTACGCCGAAGGCGACTGCACCTACGCCCTGGCACAGGACGATGCACCGCAGCTGCACGCCTCGTATGAGCTTGTGCTGTTTGACGAAATGCACGATCTGGACCTGGCGGCACTCACCGTGCTGCGCAAGCTGCTGCAGGCCACGCAGGCACGGTTTCTGGGCGCAGGCGACTTTAACCAGCACATTGAGGCCCAGGCCTGGTCTGTGTTTCAGGACAAGCTGCACCAGCTGGCCGACTTTCTACCCCTGCCCACGCAAAGCCTGCCGCTGACCCAGTCGCGCCGCTTTGGCCCGCAGATTGCACAGGCCGTCAACCAGTGGTTTGCGGTGGACATGAAGGCACCCAGCACACGGCGCAGCACCGTCACGCGCTGCAGCTACGAAAGCGATGCGCAATGCATCGCCCAGCTGCTGCAGGCACAGGCCAGCATTCCAGCAGCCCCTGCACAGCCTGTGCGGCCGCTCACCATCATCCTGCGCCACGCGCATGATGCCATCGCACTGGAATGGGCCATCCATCGCGCAGGCCAAAGCGTCAGCCTGCACGGTCTGAAGCCGTTCTACCAGCACCGCGATATTGCGCTGCTGCTGGGCCTGCTCTATGCCCACAGCATGCAGGCGGCTGACTGGAAGAGTACGCGCTGCATGCTGGGCACAGACATTCTGAGCGCCTTTATCGACGGTGCGCTGTACTTCGGCAAAGGCCAGATTCGCCAGCGCAGCAATGAGGAGGACAGCGATCTGGCCACCATGGCCGCGCAGATGCAGGCCTACCCACAGGCCATCTGGCGCTTTCTGATTGGTGAACAAAGCCTGCAAGGCGGCCAGCGCAACTTCGCGGCCTTTGGTAACTTTCTGCAGCTGCCGCTGGCACTGCAGGACAACGCAGCGCAGCTGCTGCAGCAAGCGGACATCTGGGGTCTGTTTGCAGCAACCCCCATGCCCGAGCAGGACCGCGCCCAGCTGCGAGCCCGTGTGCAGGCCTTTATTGCAGCCATTGCAGACATGCCAGTAGCCGATGTGCTGACCCACGTAGCCACCATGGCGCAGCGCCACGGCAAAACCCTGCGCCAAGGAGGCGGCTTTGCCTTTCAGCTGCTGAGCATTGAACAGGCCAAGGGCCAGGAATTTGACTACGTGGCCCTGCCCTTTCTGGAGCCCGGTCGCTTTCCTGCACCGGCAGAAAAAACCACAGCTTTTCTGGAGCGCAACCGCCTGTACGTTGCCACGACCCGTGCACGCCAACGCCTGTGGCTGATGGAAAATGCTCTGCGGCCTGTCCAGCCATTTGATGCTTGATGCATAGGACGCACATTTTCACGGCAGCCTGCCGCCCGGTTGCCTTCTCATTTTTTTCTACTTAAAAGCGTTTCATGCCCTTCGCCGACAACTTGCAAACCCTTCCCGCCGTAGACCATATTGCCGAACTGCAACTGCTGGATGCACAGGGCAACACTGTGGCCCGCATCCCCAACCAGCCCGGCAAGGCGGGTTCCGTGCGCGTCTACCACGCGCTCGCTGCAAAGCATGGTGGTGTCATCACTGCTGCCGCTGCGCAAGAAGGGCTGGCGCTGTTTGCCGAGCACACAGAAGCTGCGCGCCAGCACCCAGGCAGCCACCCGAATATCGACCGGCTGTTCGAAATCATTGCCAGCGGTCAGACCTTGCACGTACGCATCGTCGCCTTGGCTTAGGCAGACGGCCTGGCTCTGCATAGGGCCAGCCAGAATGCCGCTGATAGCACGCCTGACCACGGCAGCACATAGGCATTTATTTGTGCAACAGGCATAAAAAAACCCAGTCAGTGAACTGACTGGGTTTTGTGTTCTGGCAGGGGAGGAAGGACTCGAACCCTCGCATGCCGGAATCAAAATCCGGTGCCTTAACCAACTTGGCGACTCCCCTACGCGCAACTGATCTGCAAACAGACCAACTACAAAATCTGGCAGGGGAGGAAGGACTCGAACCCTCGCATGCCGGAATCAAAATCCGGTGC
>ERZ1034973.1213-NODE-1213-length-15561-cov-41.295692_pt1 | contig 15561 bp, 6 predicted proteins | sample MGYA00520686_ERZ1034973 | MGnify/ENA primary metagenome ERZ1034973 (study PRJEB33766, sample SAMN09781775) | gut metagenome | biome: gut microbiome | host: Homo sapiens | place: Madagascar | study: EMG produced TPA metagenomics assembly of the PRJNA485056 data... | reverse complement strand
AAACCAGAATACCAGACTGGTTGAAGCAGAAGCAACAGCACGCAAAGATGCAGACCAGAAACTGCAGGCCAACATCGATGCAGAAGCAACAGCACGCAAAGATGCAGACACGAAGCTGCAGAAACAGATTGATAAGAATGGCTTTAAAGCCGATGCGGCACTGAAGGTAGCTGGTAATGGCGCGATGCAGAATGGTGCAACCAATCTGACAGATGGTGTAAACCAGAATACCAGACTGGTTGAAGCAGAAGCAACAGCACGCAAAGATGCAGACACGAAGTTGCAGACACAGATTGACACCAACAAGCAGCAGATTAGCCAGAACCAGCAGAATATTGGTAAAAATTCCAGTGCCATCAAAACTCTCCAGGATAACTGGAAGGACTCTGAGCGTGCTTTCAATGCAGAACAGGTGCAGCAGATTGATCGCAACAAAGCTAATATTGAGCTTATTCATGATCGGATGGATATGGGCGCTTATAAAGATGGCACTTTTATCACCAATGGTGATAGCATCGGCGAAGCACTGAAGAAACTGGATACCAATGCAGTGGATCAGCAGAAACAGATTGATAAGAATGGCTTTAAAGCAGATGCGGCACTGAAGGTAATTGGTAATGGTGCGATGCAGAATGGTGCAACCAATCTGACAGATGGTGTAAACCAGAATACCAGACTGGTTGAAGCAGAAGCAACAGCACGCAAAGATGCAGACCAGAAACTGCAGGCCAACATCGATGCAGAAGCAACAGCACGCAAAGATGCAGACACGAAGCTGCAGGCCAACATCGATGCAGAAGTAACAGCTCGTAAAGATGCAGATACGAAGCTGCAGACACAGATTAATAAGAATGCCAGCAAAGTAGATACGGCACTGCAGGTAATTGGTAATGGTGCGATGCAGAATGGCGCAACCAATCTGACAGATGGTGTAAACCAGAATACCAGACTGGTTGAAGCAGAAGCCAAAGCACGCGACTATGCAGACAAAGCAGAAGCGAAGGCTCGTGAAGAAGCAGACACGAAGCTGCAGAATAGCATCGCCAAAGAAACCGCAGATCGCATTGCAGGCGATAATGCGCTGAACAGCCGCATCGGTCAGGTGGAATCCGATGCAACTAAGGGCATCGCCAAGGCATCCGCTCTCGCTGCACTTCACCCATTGGACTATGATCCGGACAATAAATTCGACATTGCTGCCGCAGGTGGTTTTTATAAAGGCGAGAATGCATTTGCTCTGGGTGCATTCTACCGTCCGAACAGAAATGTCATGCTGAGCATGGGAACGACCTTGACCAGCGGTGATAATGCTTACAATGTCGGTCTGACCTTCAAAATCGGTAAGTCCGGTAAGCACACGGAAGCTGGTTTGACCACGGCTGACCTGTACGCAATGATCGGTGCTATGCAGGACAAGATGGATCAGCAGCAGAAGAAGATCGAAGAACTGGAAGCAAAACAGGCTAAGTAATCATTTCCCTGGAGGCTTCGAAAAGGCTCAGATAAAGTCTGGGCCTTTTCGTGTACATAGGGAGGCTATCCGATATATGATTCTTCTCTATATTATTTCCCAGAGCATCTATGCACATTTGGTATAGATATATATATATTTGACGATATAACTGGGGGGGAAGCTGTAGGCGCGTTTTTAAGTTTCTAAGTAATAGTTGTTTTGATTCTTCGTGGTGTGGCGAGCGTGTCTCGCAGAAAAGAGGAATGCAAATGAAAAGCAAAAAGATGTTAGCACAGATTGCCGCCTTTTCGCTGGTCTTCGGGATGACGGGTGTGGTTTCATCCTGGGCGGATAGCACGGCGGATGAGGTCGTAGTGAAAGGCACAACGGTGGAGCAGTATGATCCTCTTACGTGCAAGAAAGTAGATAATACGTTGGTGGATACAGCTGCGGATGGCAGCCTGTCCATTACGGGCAAAGACGTTAGAGGTATTTGGCTGACGGATGGAGCGAAACTGACGGCGAATAACGTCAATTTCAATGATAAAGGAACTGCGAATGAAGTGGCTGCGGAGAAGGGCAGTACGCTCATCGTAAATGGTGGCAGCATCAAGGCACCCATGGGGTATTTCAGCGCGGATAGTGGAAGCACGATCTCAACTGATAAGACCACGATTACTACTGGCGCTTTTGCAAATAATGCTGCCATCACGCTGAAGAACAGTACGACATCGGGAAATTGGCTGTATGCGGGAAATGCATTTCCTGAAGATGAGAATGATAAAGGTGATGTAGCAGAAGGACTGCCTGTCGGATCTATCACTATTGATGGCGGTATGGCCAGCGTGAAAAATGTATTGGTGCAGAACAAAGGGCAGTTCAACGTTACAAATGGTGCCGTACTGGATGTGACGAAGGATACGTCGGCAACAGATTCGGCATGGGAACAGCCTGCTACCGGTATTATGAAGGGCGGAGAAATCGTTGTCAGAGCCTGGGGACCGGATACCGCGCAGGCAGAGAAGGGAAACAGCGATACGATCAATAAGCTGGATAAAGAGACCGTTTTTTCTGTTGATGGAAACTCAACGGTGAAGGCTGATGTTATTGATGTAGCTGGTGACTCTTACGAAAATACTGTGAATCAGGTTAGACTCCTAGCAGATGGAAATAGCACCATTGAGACCAATACACTTCATTTTGGTGCATACGGTTATGGGAAATTCAAGGACAGCCAACTCAATGTAAAGGATAAGTTACTGCTTGATGATAAGACTAATTTGCATATGGAGGGTGGTAGCGCTTCGCTGAATGAGGTTTCTCTTTCTGGAGGAAGTCAGATAAATTTCAAAGGAACGAATGCTGCTATGAAGTCGGTTTCTTTGAATAATGCAGCAGTGCTGGAAGCATGGGATAATACCTTCCAGGCGGATTGCGTAAATTTAAGCAACGAGGGTATCATTGAATTCTACAATGGCTCCAAAGCGAATGTGGGACAATTAACTGCGGATCATGGCGTGGTATATTTATTTGCTGATAAAAGTCAGGGGGATGGAACACCTGATGTAACTATTGCAAAGATGGATCTTAAGAATAAGAGTGAAATCAATCTTTGTGCAGGTACGCTCCATTCCGACCAGATCACCATGGACAAGTCGACCATCGACATCGCGGGCGTCGGCACGCTGATCGCGAACAAGATGACGCTGAATAATACCAAGCTGTCTTTGAGCGGCATTCAGAATGAGGTGACTACGCTGGCCCTCGATGCGGATGAGGATATCCAGCCGCTGGATGATACGCAGAATGGGGTGACTGTAGAGGTCAAGGATACGCTCACGATGAATGGCGGTACGCTTCAGGTCAATGATGGGTCAAAGCTGATCACGAACCAGATGAAGCTCGCCAATGACAGCAAAGTCAATGTCGTTGGACCGGGTTCATCCTATACCATCAACGGCAAAGAAAATGTCATGAGCGGAAATGCGCAGATCGCAGTCTCCGGTGGTGGTAGCGTTACGCTGGCAAAGGACGCTGGCATCAAGGCGGAAGCAGGCACTGACAACAAGGTGAAGACCATCATCACGGCGGATGATCGCAGCACGGTCAAACTGGAGAAGGGCAGCAGCCTGTATATCGCGAATGCGAAGAAGGGTGACACGATCCCTGATGTTTCTACCGCTATCCAGATCGGGACGGAATACAAAGGAAATGATTTCGATAATATTTATGGTGACAGCCGCCGCACGATAGCAAAAAAGGATGCAAACGGCAAGTACACCTTCAAGTCAAATATCGATGAGATTTCGAAGGGTTCCCCGATTTTTAACATTCTGAAAGAAGCGGATGAGAATGAAGGAAAACTGACGAAATTCATGGACAAGGCCTTGGACCTAGGCACGACGGATGCACAGGCGAATAATGCGCTTGAACATGCAGCGGCGATTGCGGAAATGGCTGGCGTGACCCACGGCACATATGGATTTGCACAGGATTTCTCCGGCATGATTGCTGACCACAAGGGAGAAGGAAGCGGCATCTGGGCAAACTACCTCCGTCAGGATAAGAAGGTGGACGGGTTCCAGGTCGCTGGACGAAAGGCGAAGTATGATGTGAAGTACAATGGCTTCCTCATCGGCAGTGATCTGATTTCCGATGAAAACTCCCGCACGGGCATCGCTTTTGCGTATGCGGATGGCAGCCATACAGAGAAGGATGGCGTAAACGGGAAGAATGATACCAAGTACTATGGCGGTGATGTGTACCATCACTTCACCGCTGGCAGTATCCAGTATAAAGCGGATATCGGTTTCATCAAGAGCGATAATGATCTGGAGCAGACCCAGCTGGGAACGACCATCAAGGGTTCTGTGGATGGCAATGCCTTCTTCGCCGGCATTCGTGCTGAGAAGGAAATTGCGCTTGGCGCGTCTTCCCTGACTCCGTATGCAGGACTTCGCTACTACCGCATCCATACCGGAGACTTCACAGACAGCCTTGGCATGAAGCATGAAACGGAAAATGCCAACCTCTGGAATCTGCCGGTCGGCGTGGAATTCCGTCATGAGGTCAAGAATGGCAGCTGGAGCTTTACCCCGGTCGCAGAAATCGGGTACAATTTCGCGATGGGAGATAAGGACACGAAGGAAACCGTCAGCCTCGGCAATGCGGCGGATACTTTCTCCTTCGACATCGGTGAAAGTGCCTTCCTCGCTCGACTCGGCGTAGAAGCAGAAAACAGCACATGGACTTTGGGCGGCGGCTATCGCTATCAGAAGGGCAGTGATACCCAGTCGAACCAGTGGTACATCCAGGCCGGCTATCGTTTCTAATTGTTTTTGAAATCCTACTATGGCAAGCAAAAGCACCAGTCTTTATGGCTGGTGTTTTTTGCTTTGTGTGAATTGGTTCAAGGTTAGCTCCGGGGCGTGCCGCCCCTTGATTGGATGAAAGAGGGGAAGCGGGTTCTATGGGGGTTATGGGGTCAGTGGGTAGGCGGTGCGGCGCATAAGAATATAGAAGCTCCGCGCCGAAGGCGCAGGATAGAGTGCCTCGAAGAGGCACAACTCTACGCAGCGGTATGAAAAACGATATGAGACGATCCGTCTTTCTTGCGTGTCATGAGGGCCGAAGTAGAGGGATCCTTCTTGCAGACCGGTAAAACGTGGGTGAGGAAAAGGAGAAAAAGGAAGCACCAAGGTGTCGTTTGAGTGAGGGCGCATATGTGCATATGGCGGCAGTGCAATAAAGATCCCTCGGTTGCGCTCGGGATGACGGTACTTGGGGAGCGGATAGGTTCACAAGGGCGGCTTCGCCGCCTGTTTAGAAGATGGTATTCCCGTATCGCAGCCTTCCCCTCTAGGGGAAGTTGGGCGATGTCCGAAAGTGGTATTCAAGTCACAGGTTACCAGTCATAACGACGATACGAGTAGGCCCTTGGAGAAGGGCCGCGCCAAAGGCGCAGGATAGAGTGCCTCGAAGAGGCACAACTCTACGCAGCGGTATGAAAAACGATATGAGACGATCCGTCTTTCTTGCGTGTCATGAGAGCCGAAGTAGAGGGATCCTTCTTGCAGAGCGGTAAATCGTGAGCGAGGGAAAGACGAAAAAGGAAGCACCAAGGTGTCGTTTGAGTGAGGGCACATGTGTGCATATGGCGACAGTGCAATAAAGATCCCTCGGCTGCGCTCGAGATGACGGTACTTGGGGAGCGGATAGGTTCACCAGGGGGAGTGTGCTGCCTTTTTTAGAAGATGGTATTCTCGTATCGCAGCATTATCCCTTCAGGGGAAGTGCCGAAGGCAATAGGAGCATGCTAGCAGTATAGCGTGCTATGTTGAATAGTCCGATGCTATCGATATTTCAACACTTTCATGCAATACCGCTGCGTAGCCCTCTTTCCCCTTCGGGGAGCTCCCCCCGATGAGGAGCCAAGAACGTTCTGCCGCTTAACTTAATAGCATTACCCATGCAGGGAAGGCTTGTATGGTAGTGGCTTTGCCGCCTCTTTTTTCTTCGTTCAGGATTGACGATACGGGAGAGCAGCTCGTGGCGCGTAGGGGAATCTTTCGGCAAGCACACAAAAAGCGCGCCTCTTGGAAGAGGTGCGCTTTTTATGTGCTGCGGGATTGTTGATGATCTGATCATGATTTCATCGGCGCTTTCGGCGCTTCTTGTAGATTATTTTCCTGTATTGCTGTCTGCACTCCCCGTCGATGTGCCGAAGGAGGAGTAGGTGACGCCATTAAAGGTGCAGGTGACTTCGCCTTTGTTTCCTACGACGGTATAAGTACCGGCGCCCGTGGGCGGTTTGGGGACTTCTTTCAGATAGCCGTTATCGCCTGCGAGCACAGAGAGGTCGTTAGGGTAGGTGCCGCCTTTCTTGACGTGGTAGACTTCCATGGCGGTGCCGATGGTGGAAAGATCAGACTGGATCTTGGCGACCTTTGCTTCGTCGGTCATGCCGACGAGGTTCGGTATGGCGACGGCGGCGAGGATGCCGATGATCGCGACGACGATGATGAGTTCTAAAAGCATGAAGCCTTTTCTTTTCTTGATCGTTCTCTTTTCTTTTTCCATGGGACCTCCTTGTTCTGAAGTGACGGGGGGAATCGTTTCATTCATTATGCGCTTTCCGTTTTTAATTTACCAATATGAAATGCGAATGTTTACTCGGGGTATCGGTGAGCAAATTAGATGAGAGGGGCTTTTTCCGGAAACACTCCTCCGTGAAGATCAGCACCTCTTCTTGGCGAATCGTCATCGTTCACTGGCCGCTGGTCCCCTTGCATTTTTCAAAGCACAATGCTAGAATAAGCCGGAACGAAGATCCTGAAAAAGTCAATAGAAAAATTGACGCATAAAAACTTTTATATAGCGTATGATAATTTCTATAAAAGAAAATGAACGATATGCATTATAGAAGAAATCTTTATGCGGGTTTTCGTGAGAATCATTGCGGATATTGACATTGTGTGATATAATTTTTATTCGCAACGGTTCTTTTAGTAGAGTATATATAATAAGGTTGTGCAATGCTTCCGGAGGCAGGCAGGGACTCGATGATTGGTTCGATTTCCTGCTTCTTTTTTCCGGGAGGAAGAAAGCCATGTTTTTTTATGAAAGGGTGAGGCAAGGAATGCCGAACAGCAAGATGTTCAGACCTGTCGTGGTGGGGAAGAAGAAGAGATACACCTATGCCAGATCGCAGGAAGTACTGAAGATGCCCCATTTGCTCGATCTGCAGACGAAGTCGTATGAATGGTTCTGCAAGGAAGGGCTGAAGGATGTTTTCGCAGATATTTCTCCTATCGAGGACAGCGCTAAGAAATGGGCGCTGCACTTTGGCGATTTCTATTTCGGCAAGGGCAAGTACAATATCGAACAGTGCAAGGCGAAGGATGTGAACTACTCCGCTCCGCTGTACGTGAAGACGCGTCTGGAAAACAAGGAAACCGGCGAGCTGAAAGAGCACGATCTGTTCATGGGGGATTTCCCGGTCATGACGGACACGGGCACATTCATCATCAATGGTGCAGAGCGTGTCATCGTATCCCAGCTGGTTCGTTCCCCTGGCGTATACTACAAGCGCGAAAGAGATGCTTTCGACAAGGAGATCTATACCGCGCAGCTGATCCCGAACCGCGGCGCGTGGATCGAGCTGGAATCGGATCCGGCTGGCTCCGTCTCCGTCCGTATCGACCGCAACCGTAAGATGCCGGTCACTGTCCTCATCCGTGCGCTGGGCTACTCTTCCAATGAAGAGATCCTGGAGCTTTTCGACCATGATATCCATATCGAAAAGACGCTGGAGAAAGACAGCACCACGGACAAAAAGTCTGCTCTGATTGAGATCTATCACAAGCTCCGCCCGGGTGAACCGGCTACCGAAGATAGTGGTACGACGCTGCTCCATAATTTCTTCTTTGATCCGCGCCGTTATGATCTCGCGAAGGTCGGCCGTTACAAACTGAATAAGAAGCTGGCTTGGAAGAACCGTCTCCTCGGTCACAAGACCGAAGGCCCGATCGTCAATATGGAAACGGGTGAAGTGGTCATCGAAGGCAACAGCACCATCGATGAAGAAGCCATCGCAAGGATCGAAGAAAGCGGTGTATTCTCTTCCTTCGATCAGGTCGAAGTGATGACCCAGAAGGATGATGGCACCCCGGTCAAGGTGATCTGCTCTTCCGGCAACCGCGAAGACAATTACCGCACGCTGGAGATCTGCGATATCATCGCCTGCATTGACTATCTCCTGAACATGATGCAGGGCTATGGCAAGAGTGATGACATCGACCATCTGGGCAATCGTCGCGTCCGCTGCGTCGGTGAGCTCCTGCAGAACCAGTTCCGTATCGGTCTCACCCGTATGGAAAGAGTGGTTCGCGAGAGAATGACCACCCAGGACCAGGATAAGATGAGCGTACAGGCGCTCGTCAATATCCGCCCGGTCGTAGCTGCTATCAAGGAATTCTTCGGCAGCTCCCAGCTGTCTCAGTTCATGGACCAGACGAACCCGCTTGCCGAGCTCACGCATAAGCGTCGTCTTTCCGCTCTGGGACCTGGCGGTCTTTCCCGTGAACGTGCAGGGTTCGAAGTCCGCGACGTACATTACTCCCACTATGGACGTATGTGCCCGGTAGAAACCCCTGAAGGTCCGAACATCGGCTTGATCTCCTCTCTGTCCAACTACGGCGTCATCAACAAGTACGGCCTCATCGAGACACCTTACCGCCTGATCGATGAAAAGACCCACACTGTCACTGATAAGTGTGAATATGTCACCGCTGATATCGAAGAAGATAAGATCATCGCACAGGCGAGCGAACCGCTCGATGCAGAAGGTCATTTCGTTCATAAGAATGTAGCGAGCCGCCGCGGCCCGGACGTACTCGAAGCGGAACCGGATGAAGTCGTGCTGATGGACGTATCTCCAAAGCAGGTCGTCTCCATCGGTACCTCCCTCATTCCATTCCTCGAACACGATGATACGAACCGAGCTCTGATGGGTGCGAACATGCAGCGTCAGGCTGTACCGCTTCTGCGTCCGGAAGCACCGCTCGTCGGCACCGGCATGGAATGGGTCGCTGGTCAGGACTCCGGCGTCTGCATCCTCGCTAAGCGTGCCGGTACTGTCGAAAGAGTCACCGGCCGCCAGATCATTGTCCGCACTGACAATGGAGAGCTTGACACCTACGACATCATCAAATTCATGCGTTCCAACCAGTCCACCTGCATCAACCAGCACCCGATCGTATCCAAGGGCGACCGCGTAGAAGCAGGAGACACGCTGGCAGACGGCATGGCGACCGATGGCGGCGAACTCGCCCTCGGCCACAATGTACTCGTAGCTTTCGTATCTTGGGAAGGGTACAACCACGAAGACGCCGTTCTGATCTCCGAACGTCTCTGCAAGGATGACCTGTACACCTCCATTCATATCGAAGAATATGAATGCGATGCCCGCGACACGAAGCTGGGCGAGGAAGAAATTACTCGTCAGCTGTCTTCTGTTTCGGAAGATGCTGTCAAATACCTCGACGAAAATGGCATCATCATGGTCGGCGCTGACGTCCGTCCAGGCGATATCCTGGTCGGCAAGGTCACCCCGAAGGGCGAGACGGAGCTGACGCCGGAAGAACGACTGCTGCGTGCGATCTTCGGTGACAAAGAAAGAGAAGTCCGTGATACTTCCCTGCGTGTGCCGCACGGCGAATTCGGCAAGGTCGTCGATGTCAAGGTCTTCACCCGTGAAAACGGTGATGAGCTGGCACCGGGCGTGAACAAGCTCGTCCGTGTCTACATCGCCCAGAAACGTAAGATCCGTGAAGGCGATAAAATGGCAGGCCGTCACGGCAACAAGTGCGTATGCTCTCGTATCATGCCGGTCGAAGATATGCCGTTCACCCCGGATGGCCGTCCGGTCGATCTGGTACTGAACCCACTGGGCGTACCGTCCCGAATGAACATCGGACAGATCCTGGAAATTCATCTTTCCTGGGCCTGCCACATGCTCGGCGAAGAGATCCATGCGGCAATGGCAGCCGGTGTCGGTTCTCCAAAGTATGAAGAAATGAAGCAGCGCCTCATCGACTGCGGCTATGATTTCGAAAAATACGGTATGCCTGAACCGACCGAGTCCGGTATTCATATCGCGACCCCGGTCTTCGACGGCTGCCGAGATGAAGACCTTGCAGCTACACTGAAGGCAGCAGGCCTCCCGGCCGGTGCGAAGACGGACCTCTATGATGGCCGTACCGGTGAAAAACTGGACAATCAGGTCACCATCGGCTGGAAATACATGTTAAAGCTCCATCATCTCGTCGATGATAAGATCCATGCCCGCTCCACAGGCCCATACTCCCTCGTTACCCAGCAGCCGCTGGGCGGCAAGGCACAGTTCGGCGGCCAGCGTTTCGGTGAAATGGAAGTCTGGGCTCTGGAAGCCTACGGCGCGGCTTACACGCTGCAGGAGATCCTGACTGTGAAGTCCGATGATGTCATCGGCCGTGTCAAAGCCTATGAAAAGATCGTCAAGGGCGAAAACATCCCGAGTCCGGGCGTACCGGAATCCTTCAAGGTCCTCATGAAGGAACTCCAGTCCATCGGCCTCGATGTCCGTATCCTGAATGAAAATGGCGACGAAGTCGTCCTGAAAGAGCTTGATGAAAGCGATCTGGAACAGGGCTACGGCGGCGGACAGCCATGGCATAAGGATGAACTGAAAGAAGCCATGGAAGGTGATGATGCCGTTTCCGATTCCAGAAACGACATGGAAAGCCACATGAATGGCGCTATCGAAAACGCCGGCGATGATGTCGCATCCTTCAATGATACACTCGAAGCAGAAGCCAATGCACAGGCTCCCGTAGAAGCTGGCTTTGGTGAAACTGATCTTGATACAGAACTTGGCTTTACGAATGACAGCCAGGATGACTGATTCCGGAAAGGAGCGCTAATCAATTGTTAGATGTAAATGAATTTGATTCCATGAAGATCGGTATCGCTTCTCCGGAAAAGATCCTTGAATGGTCTCACGGGGAAGTGACAAAGCCGGAAACCATCAATTACAGAACCCTGAAGGCAGAAACCGACGGTCTCTTCTGTGAAAAGATTTTCGGACCGACCAAAGACTGGGAATGCAAATGCGGCAAGTACAAGAAGATGCGTTACAGAGGCACCGTCTGCGACAAGTGCGGCGTCGAAGTCACCTCCTCCAAGGTCCGCCGTGAACGCATGGGTCATATTTCTCTGGCCTGCCCGGTCTCCCATATCTGGTACTTCAAGGGTACACCGTCCCGTATCGGCCTCATCCTTGAGATCTCTCCTCGCCAGCTCGAAAGAGTCCTCTACTTCGCTGCTTATATCGTCCTCGATCCGGGCGATACGAACCTGTCTAAGTGCCAGGTCCTGAATGAACAGGAATATCAGGATGCCGTAGCTGCCTATGGCAAGAAAGCATTCAAAGCACAGATGGGCGCAGAAGCGATCCAGTACCTGCTGAAGGAGCTCGATCTGCCGAAGCTGGAAAAAGCACTGCAGAAAGAGATCGAAGAGGGCAGCGGCCAGCGCAAGGTCAGATGCATCCGTCGTCTTGAGGAAGTCGAAGCCTTCCTGCATTCCGGCAACAAGCCAGAATGGATGATCCTCTCTGTCCTGCCGGTCATTCCCCCGGATCTGCGTCCGATGGTCCAGCTCGATGGCGGCCGTTTCGCCACCTCCGACCTGAATGACCTTTATCGCCGCGTCATCAATAGAAACAACCGTCTGAAGAGACTTCTGGAACTCGGTGCTCCGGAAATCATCATCAGAAACGAAAAACGTATGCTTCAGGAAGCTGTCGATGCCCTGATCGATAACGGCCGTCGCGGACGCGCCGTCTCCGGCCCGGGCAACCGCCCGCTGAAATCCCTCTCCGACATGCTGAAGGGCAAGCAGGGTCGTTTCCGTCAGAACCTCCTTGGCAAACGTGTCGACTACTCCGGCCGTTCCGTTATCGTCGTCGGCCCGGAACTCAAAATGTACCAGTGCGGCCTGCCGAAGGAAATGGCGATCGAACTCTTCAAGCCGTTCATCATGCATGAACTTATCAAGAGAGGCGTCGCAAGCAACCTCAAAGCAGCACGCAAGAAGGTCGACAAGCTCGCTCCGGAAGTCTGGGAAGTCCTTGGCGATGTCATCAAAGAACACCCGGTCCTCCTGAACCGCGCACCGACACTGCACAGACTCGGTATCCAGGCTTTTGAACCGATCCTCTGGGAAGGCCGCGCAATCAAGCTGCATCCGCTCGTATGCCCTGGCTACAACGCTGACTTCGACGGTGACCAGATGGCCTGCCATCTGCCGCTGTCCGTCGAAGCACAGGCTGAAGCACGCACCCTGATGCTCTCCATCAATAACATCCTGTCCACAAAGGACGGCAAGCCAGTCGCTATTCCTTCGCAGGATATGATCCTCGGCTCTTACTACCTCACCATCGTACAGACTGCCAACGATACGAAGGTCGATTTCACCGACGAAGAAAAGAAAGAAAATCCGAAGGCGAAATTCGATGTCATGAAGCAGTGGAAGAAAGCCGAAGATGAGATGGACACCTCCAAGCTTCGCGCTTACACCGGCTATGACGAAGTCATGCTGGCTTACAACCTGCATCAGATCAAGATCCATGATTTCATCAAGGTCTTCATCCCGAAGGAAGATCGTCCGGATGGATTCAATGAATCTGATGATGATCTTGTCATCACCACCCCGGGCCGCCTGATCTTCAACTATGCGATCCCGAGAGAACTGCGTTTCTTCTACAAGCGTCATGAAAAGCGCCTTGATGAAAACGGCAATGCCTATACCGTCGAAAACAATGGCCTCGGCGTCACCATCGGAAAGAAGCAGATGGGCAAGCTCGTCAATGACTGCTTCAAGAAACTCGGATTCAAGGCGACCGGCGACCTGCTCGACTCCGTGAAAGCCCTCGGCTTCCACTACGCTTTGATCTCTGGTATTTCCATCGGCATTTACGATGTCGCTGTACCACCGGAAAAGGATAAGATCCTGGAAGACGGCGATGAAAAAGTCGAACAGATCAAACGCTTCTTCCGCCGCGGCCTCATGACTGATGACGAAAGATACAGAAGAGTCGTCGAAGTATGGAGCAAGAAGACCGACGAAGTCGGTGCCGCGATGAAGAGCTCTATGGTGAAGTTCAACCCGCTGACCATGATGGCCCAGTCCGGCGCCCGTGGTAACGATAACCAGATCCGTCAGCTGGCCGGCATGCGCGGCCTCATCGCCGATACCTCCGGTAAGACGGTCGAACTCCCTGTAAAGGCAAACTTCCGTGAAGGTCTGACCGTCCTCGATTACTTTACCTCTTCCCACGGCGCTCGTAAGGGTCTTGCCGATACCGCACTCCGTACCGCAGACTCCGGCTACCTTACCCGTCGTCTGGTCGACGTTTCCCAGGACGTCATCGTTCGCGAAGAAGACTGCGACGTACAGGTTCTGAATTTCGACAGAGAACAGAGCCTCATCGCCTCTCAGCCGGAAGTCAAGAAGACCATCATGGGTCTCAAACAGACGCTTCTCGGCGCAGTTCTGGATGAAGATGTCCTCGACCGCAGAAATGGAGATATCCTCCTCGTCAAGGGCAAGACCCTCGATGCGGACGATGTGACCCTGCTGAACCGTCACCTCGTAGAACATATTTCCGTCATCATCCCGACCGCTGACGGCATCGAAGCCGCAGAGCCGAAGACCTTTGACCTCGGCACACAGGATGCTGTCGCTGAATACAACCGCGCTATGCGCCATCATCTGACTGTCCACTTCGCAGGCAAGAAACTCGAAGAAGATGCCTATGACCGCCAAGGCAATGTCCTCTTCCCGGCAGGCACCGTCATCGACAGCGATGTCGCAGAGAAGATCCTTGTTTCCGATATCCCGGTGCTCAAAGTCCGCATGGATGAAGCGGAAGGCGTCGAAGTCTCCCTCATCGAAGAAAAAGGCCAGCCGATCGAGTCTCTGGCTGACCGTATCGCAGGCCGCTGTCCGCTGGAAGATGTCGTGAACCCGACCACCGGCGAAGTCATCGCGAAGAAGAATGAAGAAATTTCCGATGCCCAGGCAGAAGAAATCCAGAAATACTACGACAAGCTGAAGGTACGCTCCATCCTCACCTGCCACTCCGCTCACGGCGTCTGCGCGAAGTGCTATGGCAGAAACCTTGCGACCGGCCGTCACGTAGAAATCGGCGAAGCAGTCGGTATTATCGCGGCACAGTCCATCGGCGAACCGGGTACCCAGCTGACCATGCGTACCTTCCATACCGGCGGCGTTGCTTCTGCAGAAGATATCACACAGGGTCTTCCACGAGTCGAAGAATTGTTCGAAGCCCGCAAGCCAAAGGGCAATGCGATCATTTCCCGTATCGACGGCACGGTTTCCATCACCAGTGCAGAGGATAACCCGAATGTCAAGATCATTACCATCACCAGCAATGATCCGGACATCGCCCCGGAAAGCGAAAAGATCCCGGTAGCGAAGAAGATCTCCGTCACAAACGGCGAATTCATCAAAGCCGGCACCCGCCTCTTTGAAGGTAACGTCAACCCGCACGATATCCTTGATGTCCTTGGCGTACAGGCGACCCAGAACTATATCGTCAAGGAAGTCCAGAAGGTTTACCGCAGCCAGGGCGTAGAAATCAACGATAAACACATTGAGATCATCGTCCATCAGATGCTGCGTAAGATCAAGATCACTGAACCGGGCGGCTCCGGCTGGCTCCCGGGCGAGACTGTCGATATCGTCGCATTCCGTGCGATGAACCAGCGTCTTGACGACGAAGGCAAAGACAGAGCCGTCGGCGAAAACCTGCTCCTTGGTACCACCAAGGCAGCTCTTGCGACCGACTCCTTCCTCTCTGCCGCTTCCTTCCAGGAAACCACCCGTGTCCTCACCGAAGCAGCGATCAAAGGCAAGGAAGATCCGCTCCTCGGCCTCAAGGAAAATGTCATCATCGGCAAACTTATTCCGGCTGGTACAGGCATGTCCCGCTACCGCAAGCTGAATGTCATCCATAAGGGTGAATCCTTCGAAACCGGATCCGATGCGGAATAATTGATGCATCATAAAAAGCAGTCCTCTATTTGGGAGGACTGCTTTTTTGATGGGTTCGAGGTTCAATGGGTTCAATGGAGGCAGATTCTTCGACTCATGCCTCAATTATTATGACAACCACCATCTAATATACGAAATTCCCACCGCTTATGATGACGAATGGCGACGTGGAGTATAGAATGGCGTCAGGCGCTTTTCTCGTATCGCTACGCTCTTCTTTTGGGAGAGTGACAGGAGTGATGGGCGGCGCGAAGTGTCGCAACGTTATTGGAGCGGATGATAAATAAGAAAGCGTTGCTCTCATATCGTCAGCCTTCCCCACATGTGTAATGCTATTAAGTTAAGAAAATTGATAGCGAAGTAGCGTTTTACTTCCCCACTTCGAGGGGAAGCTTCGGAGACAATAGGGGGGCTAGTGGTTATTTAACAATGTTAGGGTGCACTTGTCAACAAAAATTGGACACGAAACTAAAAAAATTAGGCATAAAAAT
>ERZ1034973.1211-NODE-1211-length-15578-cov-12.823166_pt1 | contig 15578 bp, 10 predicted proteins | sample MGYA00520686_ERZ1034973 | MGnify/ENA primary metagenome ERZ1034973 (study PRJEB33766, sample SAMN09781775) | gut metagenome | biome: gut microbiome | host: Homo sapiens | place: Madagascar | study: EMG produced TPA metagenomics assembly of the PRJNA485056 data... | reverse complement strand
GCAAAGCTGAAAGTTTTTTTGCTGAACTGGAACTTACTTTTTCAATTCACCAAAATTATAAAAACAGCGTGAAGTCGCCCTGAAAATCTAGGCACATTTTATTATATTGGGTCAGCAAAGTCTAATTCTCGAATGACCATTCATCACAACATTCTGCTGCAATTCTGCATCTCTCTCGAATAATTTCTTTAAATTTCCCTATGTTCATTTTCCTTCTCCACCTTTCTTGTGTTTCTCCCGCCAACATAGTCCGGACTTTCCCGGGCTATCGTCTTATTTGCTTACACCTAGGAACAAAAAAACCTGCATCCGGAAAGCAATCTCAGCTAAACGGTGCAGGTTTTTGGGTTGTGAACCCTCTAGAAAAAGTGAACAATCTTTTTATTCACTGTCATTATTGCTGATAATCCGATTCAGCACGTCCTTCGCCACCGGTCCCGCCGATGCGTACCCGGTGCCGCCGTTTTTGATCCATACCACGAAGGCCAGCGGATAATCCTCATTATCGATGAATCCCACGAACCAGCCGTCTTCGCCGCTGCCGGTTTCCGCGGTACCGGACTTGGCGTAGAGATCCAGTCCGTAGAAGTTGGACTCCCCGTAGGTTACTTTGACGTTGTTCTTCATCATGGAGCGCAGCTCATCGGCGGTTTCGGAACTGATGTATTCTCCCAGGGATTTACCGGATTTGCCGGCGGACAGGAAGCTGGAGGATTTCATCAGCTTCGGCTGGACCGGCTCGCCGCCGTTGGCGATGGCGCCCATGTACACCATCATGGCGCACGGGTTCACCTGGTCATCGTACTGACCGATGCCTGCCCAGCTCAGATTCACCTCATTGTCCTCCGGAAAAGTGAAGGAACCTGCTTGAGTCTTGATTCCGTCCACATCCACGGATTTGGTCAGCCCCACTTTCTGAGTGGTGGTGGAAAGGTTTGCGGCACCCACCTCCCGGGCCAGTTTTCCGAAGGCGCCGTTGCAGGATACCGCAAGGGCCTGGCGGAAGTTCACCGTGCCGTGAGCCGAGGTGCAGGTGATGTCATCTTTATTGTAGCGGTTCTTTCCGTCGCAGGTGAATCGGAAGGAATCCACATCCACGCCGGACTCTAAGGCGGAAGCCGCCGTCACCAACTTGAAGGTGGATCCCGGTGTCATGGCCCCCTGCAGGAAATTGTTGAAATAGATGGAGTCTCCGCTGTCATTTCCGCTTTGATCCAGCTCCGGATCGAAGGCCGGCGTACTCACCATGCACAGAATCTCTCCGGTCTTGTAGTTATAGACGCCCACCGTACCGGTCTTGCAGGAAAGCCGTTCATAGGCCGTCCGGTTGGCTTCCGCATCGATGGTCAGCGTGATTTTCTTGCCCTCTGCCGAGGTGTCGTAGGTTCCGTTCAGCAGATCGTATCCGATCAGGTCCCCACTCCACATGTTGATGGCACCGGTGGCCACATTTCCGGCCGGATCGCCCACCGTATGCACGGTAGCTTTCCGAAGCTCCGAGTCGTCGGAATAGTGTGTGCCGTCCTTATCGCACTTCAGAAGCTGCGTCCCGTGGCGGTCATAGATGGTTCCTCGGTTCAGGTTTCCATCCACGTAGATCTGCAGATTTCCGGAGAAGCTGGCCCAGGTCTTTCCCTGAGTCACAAAACGCCACACGAACACCCCAGTCCCCAGGAACAGGACCGCTGCCAGAAGCAGACATATTGTTGCACGTCTTTCTACTTTACGCATGGATAGCTCCTCTTCTTTCTATCGATCCTTCGGCCGCCTCACACCTCTTCTGCGTCCTCATCGGTCTCCTCCGCATAATCCTGCAGAGATACTTTTACCTTGGATCGTTTTATGGCGATGCTGGCATCCTTCCGCATATCCGCCGCTTTAAAGAATGCCAATATGGCCCATGAGGCCATCATACTGGTACCTCCTGCCGACACAAACGGGAAGGTGACACCGGTGAGCGGGAACAAATCCACCGCACCGAACACGTTCAGCATGGTCTGGAAAAGGAAGAACGTGGACGCACCGCAGGCCCCGATGGTGTAGAAGGTGGACCGTCCGGCCACGATGGAATTCACCGCAAAGAGGCACAGGGTGATGATGCACACGATCAGCAGCAGGGCGATAATCAAGCCCCACTCTTCCGTCACCATTCCGAATACCAGGTCCGTATTGGAGGCGCCCACTGTTTTCAGATATCCGTTTCCGGCGCCCTGTCCCAGGAGTCCGCCTCCGGCACTGTAGCACATGGTTCGAACCTGCTGGTATCCTTTGTCCGCCGGATCGTCCCACACATGTCCCCAGATGGAAAACCGGTTGGCGATATACGGCATAAAACGAAGAATCATCAATCCCATGATTCCGGCACCGACTCCGGTGAGAATCAGCCGGGACAGATCGCCGCTTCGCAGGAAGGATACCACCAGAAATGTGACGAAGAAAATCAGTGCCGTACCGAAGTCTCCCATCACCGCCAGGCATCCCAGGCAGTAGAAGGAAAACAGCACGTACTGCATCAGGTTCTTCTTCTGGAACAGCTCTTCCAGGGTGGCGGCTCCCACCAGAACGAAGACGATTTTCACCAGTTCCGACGGCTGAAAACCGAAGTTCCCGATATACACCCAGTTGGCGGCACCGTACTTAATCTGGCCGCACACCAGGTTGAAGGCCAGCAGAAGCACCGACGCCACTGCCATGATGGGACGAATCCGCTCCGTCCGATCCAAATCCCGAAGGAAGAGGCAGATGCCGAAGAACATCAGCAGGCCGATGACAACGGATACGAACTGCGTGAACGTTCGCTCCGGCTCCGAGGATGCGGTAATCGCCAGGCTGATGGTGGACATGAAGAAGGCAATCAGCTCAATCTCAAAACCCTTTCGTCCCATCGCCTTTCCGGTGAGGATGTACACCCACATCACCACACCCAGCAGCAAAATGGAAAGAAGGGCGGTCACCGTCACTTTCGTCCCCATTCCCAGAATCAGCTGCACCACAGCGAGAATCTGAAATGCCGTAATACCCAGCATCGCCGACCACGGTGACAGCGGTTCTTTATCCATCAGCCGAAGTTCTTCGTTGTTTCGAGTTTCCTCCAAGCTAATCGAGGCCAAGGTCGTACGCACCCCGCCCAGGATGATTTTGTCCCCCGGCTCGATCATGTACCGCCTTCCGGGCACCAGCTTCCAGTCGTTCACCACCGTTCCGTTGGTAGACCCCAGGTCCTTGATCATCCACTTCTCATCCGATTGCCGGATCAGCAAAGCCTGGCTCTTGGAGACGGTTTTATCCTTAATTCGAAGATCCACGGAGGAGGATCGGCCGATGATATTTTCCCAATGGGTGATGGGAATGCCTTCTCCCCCTTCCACGTGGAGATACCCCCATACCTCCGGCGTGGCTCTGGTGGACAGCAATGAAATGATGCACATCAACAGAATCCACACCGCCAGCAGTACGAACACCCACCGGAGTCCGGTGGTGATGTACCTCGCTGTTTCGGGATGGGAATTCGCCAGAGATAATATTGAATTCACAATGCCATTGATGGTATCCAATGTTTTCTTCCTCTGTCTGTACTACTTCTTCCAGGAGCTCTTCAGACCTACGATGCTGTTAAATACCTTCTCATCCTCGGTAGTCAGCTTCCTGTCTGCAATATAATATCCCTTCCGGAAGAACTGGAATCGGTCTTCCGGCTTTGCCTCCTTGATGGACGGCTCTGCATAACCCCAAGTGTCGCGGAGGGAATCCTCATTGAATACGGAATTTCCTTCCTCGTCCTCAATCATCATGTAATCGTACTCCCGAATCCGGATCTGAACCGCGGTGCTAGCCTCCACAAAGTGGATGGTACCCTTCACCTTCCGGCCGTCCGGTGCGTCTCCGCCGCGGGTTTCCGGATCGTAGGTGCAGTGCAACTCCCGAATGGATCCATCTTCGTTCTTAATCACTTCATTGCAGGTAATGTAGTATGCTCCCTTGAAGCGAACTTCATTTCCCGGGAAGAGACGGAAATACTTCTTTACCGGTACTTCCATAAAATCATCTCCGTCAATCCACAGTTCCCGGCCGAACGGAACCTCTCGCTCGCCCAACTCCGGAACCTTCCGGTTATTTTCTACGATGCACATTTCAATCTGACCCTCCGGATAGTTGGTGATTACCACCTTAATCGGATTGGTCACTACGTGCACGGCCGGCACTTTATCCTGCAGATCGTCCCGGACTGCGGCTTCCAACTGCGCGATATCCACGGTGGAGTTGGCTTTCGCCACACCGATTTCGTCGCAGAACGCCCGAACCGCTTCCGGCGTATATCCTCTCCGACGGATGCCGGCGATGGTTGGCATCCGAGGATCGTCCCAACCGTCTACATGACCTTCGTCCACCATTCTCTTGAGGTACCGCTTGCTCATCAGGGTATGGGTGATGTTCAGACGAGCGAACTCAATCTGACGCGGAGGATTCGGCCACAGACCCACTTCCTGCAGCACCCAGTCGTACAGCGGACGGTGATCCTCAAACTCCAAAGTACAGATGGAATGGGTAATGCCCTCAATGGCATCTTCAATCGGATGAGCGAAATCGTACATCGGATAGATGCACCACTTGTCCCCCGTATTGTGGTGGGTCACGTGAGCTACCCGGTAGATAATCGGATCTCTCATGTTGATGTTCGGGGATGCCATATCAATCTTGGCACGGAGAACCGCTTCTCCGTCACCGAACTCTCCGTCCTTCATGCGCCGGAACAGCTCCATGTTCTCTTCCACGCTTCTGTTCCGATATGGGCTCTCTTTTCCCGGCTCCGTCAGGGTTCCGCGGTATTCCTTCATCTGCTCTGCCGTCAGGTGGCACACATAGGCCTTTCCTTTCTGAATCAAAGACACTGCGGCTTCATACATCTGATCGAAATAATCCGATGCCCACAGTCTCTTGTTCCACTGGAATCCCAACCAGTGTACATCCTCCTCGATGGCGTCCACGTATTCCGTGTCTTCCTTGACCGGGTTGGTGTCGTCATAACGAAGGTTGCAGGTTCCGCCGTACTTCAATGCGGTTCCGAAGTTCAGGCACAGGGATTTGGCATGTCCGATGTGGAGATAGCCGTTTGGTTCCGGTGGAAAACGAGTGGCGATATGATCCCACTTTCCGGTTTCCAGGTCGTTGTCGATGATGTCGTGGATAAAATTCCCTCTCATCTCTTTGTATTCGTTCGTTTTTTCGTTACTCATTCCAGCCTCCAAATAATTAATACACTTATTTGTGATTATAGCACAATGGGAAATTTTCTACAATCAGCGTAATGCAATTCCGGGCCCGACAAATCGCCGAACCCGGATATGAAAATGCCCTATATATCCGTTCTTGACAGAATTTCCGCCGGCGTTTTCCGAAGGGTTCGGAATACCGGAAGGAGCCCTGCCAGCAGGTTGAACAGCACCAGCACGCCGAAGGACAGGAGCGCAATGCCCGGGTTCACCACATACTGGTTGGCGATGTAATCGATTCCCTGCATCAAATTGTACAGGAGGTAATACGCCGCCCCGATGCCCGGCACCGCCGTCAGCACGGTGATCACCAGAATTTCTCCGGTGAACATGCGGTAAATATCCCGCTTTTTCAGCCCGATGGCCCGCAAAGTACCCACTTCCTTGATTCGGGACAGGAAGGAGGATCGAAGCATCAGGAAGATTTCAATGAGAGAAATCAGCAAAATAATTCCCGCCACTACCAGCGCGGAGCGCAGGTTGTCCCGGTGCTTTCGCATGTAATCGGTGCGATCCCGCTCGTAATTTATTTTTGCGGAATAACCCTCTTCCTGCAGCGTGGTCAGCGTCCCATAGGTGTCGGTGGTGTATACTGAACAAACCTTTTGTTTTGCAATGTAATTCTGCCGAACCGTATCCTTGCTCACGTAGACGATGTCGTTCTGATAATCGCTGGTGTAGAATCCCACCAATTTCAGCTTGTGCCCGTTCACCTTTCGATTGAGGGTCTTGCCGATGGTATACCCGTCCTCGCCGTTGTGGGAATTGTTCACCACCGCCTCATAGGTATTCTTCGGTGCGGATCCCTTCTTAATCCGAAGAGCCGAAGAACGCAGGTCGTAATTCACGATGGCATTGTCCTCCTCGCCGGAAGCCTCTGCGTCCATCTCGTCATCCTCGCCGGAAACCGAAAAATCACTCGCCGTATCATCCGTTCCCTTCTTCGCATTGGACAGCACGTCGATGGTCTGACTTGCCGGAATGAAAATGGACGGGGATTTGGTGTCGGAAACGCCCACGATTTCGTAATCCTTCAGGTGCGGAATCTTAATCCGCCGTCCTATGAACTGTTTTACGGAAGTCAGCCCCACCATGTTGCCCGCTTTGGCCTTGATGAATTTATCCAGAATCATCCGGTCGATAACGATTTCGTGGTCCTTCTCCGGGAGCCGGCCCGCCACCACATCCTTGGTCTCCAGCTCTTCCGAATGGCTCAGGGAGCCGGTGAGGCCGGCAGACGCCTGGGCGGTCTGATAGTAATCGTCCATCGGCAGGGTCACGCAAATCCGGGTATCTCCCGGCGTCACATAGCTTACCCCGTTCATCTTCCGGATTTTCTTCAGCATCGACTCATCGTGCTTCGGGTTGGCCACGGTGATGTAATGATTGTTGGTGGTGAGGAAGTCCTTCTCCTGCACGTTGAAAATACCGAAGATGTTGCTCACCGCGGTAAAAGTAAATGCCGCCGCGCACACGAATCCGATGAGCAGAAGTTTTTTCAGCAGGCTGAATTTCCGCACATTGCGAAAGCCGCTGGCCAGCATGTTCCAGACGTTATAAACGGAGGTGTATTTCGCCTTAAAATTCTCCGGCATGTGCTCGTCGTACCGGAAGTGCACGTCCTCGTAGATGGTGGAATCCATGGCGCTGTAGTGCGCGTCGATCATCTCGATGTTGGCGGTTTCATCCACCACGTGGAACGCCCCGCCGGTATTGATGTACAGGTTGCCGCCGCGAATGACGATTTTGATATCCGTTTCCCGAAGTTCATCCTGATACACGTCCACCGTCAGTCCATCGTGCCGGAATCGCACTCCGTGTTCCATATCTTTCAGGTAGATCTTGTTTTCCAGCTGATAGTCCAGCTTCCGGGAAGGATCGTTCTCCCGGTCCGATACCACCCGGCCGTCCTTGATTCGAACCACCCGATCCGCGTAGAATTCCGCGATATCCGTCTCGTGAGTCACCAGGATCACCAGTCGGTCTTTGGAAATCGACTTGATGATGTTCATAATTTCGATGGTGTTCCGGCTGTCCAGGTTTCCCGTCGGCTCATCGGCGATGATGATCTTCGGGTTTTTGGCAATGGCCCGGGCGATGGCCACCCGCTGCCGCTGTCCGCCGGACAGAGCATCCGCCATCTTGTTCCGATACGGATAGATGCCCACCGCCTCCAGGCAGTAGTTCACCCGTTCCTTCACCTGTTCCCGATCCTTCATGCCCACCATTCGCAGGGCGATGGCTACGTTTTCAAAGACGGTGCGGTTATCCAACAGGTTGTAGTTCTGGAAAATATATCCAATTTTCGCATTCCGGATGACGTCCACCTTGTTGGAACTCTTCCGGGTGATGCATTCCCCGTCCACGTAGATTTTTCCCGAGTTGATTCGGTCCAGTCCGCCGATGGCATTCAGCAGCGTGGTTTTACCGCAGCCGGAAGGGCCCAGCAACGCCACGATGCCGCTTTCCGGCAGATTCAGGGAGGTGTCGTTGATGACATGAATTTCGTTGTTTTTCTTTCGGTTGAAATACTTATTTACATTCTGAAGTTCAATCATATCTACGCCTCCTCTCTGTAAGTTTTCATTGCGCTCTTGCTAAAGATTTTATGGGAATATCTCTTCGCAATCAGGAGGGACATCACCAGAAGTCCGACGAACAGGATGAAATAATCCGTCGCAGACAGGAACGCCAGCCGCTCATTCACCGCCGGCACCGCGATGATCCCCCGCCGCACCAGGTTGCTTCCCACCAAAACGCCGCCGTAGGAAATCAGCATCATGAGCAGCAGCTCGATGCGCAAGATGTTGTCCGTATTCTTCCGGCTGGCACCCAGAATTCGCAAGGTAGAGTAGTAGGAATTTCGGGACCGCATAATCAGCCGGATTACCGCATAGGAAATGAAGAACAGCACGACGAATTCCAGTGCCAGGCGAACCATGCTGAACATCCGCAGGATAAACGCATACCCACCGGTGGCATCCGTAAAGGTATCCTTAATCACCAGCACCTTGTATCCGGCGCTTTCCAGGGCCTTCACCGTGGAATCGGACAGCTTCTCGTCCTTCATGAAAAAGCTGCTCTGGAAATTTCCCTGATTGAAAATCTTGTTGTAATCCGACGGATTGATGTACACGTTGGACGTGTATTCGTCGTAATTGTTTTTGGAAAGCCCCAGCAAGCTTCGAATACTGTCGGCTTTGAACACCTGACTGATTCGGAAATCCCGAGACTCCTCAAAATAATGGTTTTTCACGCGGAGGCCCATGGTCTTTCCCCGAGCCGCGCCTTCTTCGTAGAACTGGTATGCCTGGTCTTCGGAAATGTATACCTCGCCCTTCGGCACCTTCTTGGATGGATACACCACCTGCATGCCGCTGTAATCGCTCTTCGTACCGCTAAAGTCCAGCGTTACGGCGGAGGAGGCCGCTGCGGTCTTTACCAGCACCCGAGCCGCCACGTTATCCGTTACGTAAATCATGACATTTCCGTTGCTGGACCGGCCGGCATCTTCGCTCAGAAAAACCACGCCGACCACAGTCACCTTGTCCTTAATCAGCCGGTCGTCTCCCTGCATTGCCAGCGAATTCAGGGCGTCGATGTAGTATTTTTTCCCCAGAATCTTCTTGTCCATCTCCTTGATGGCATCGTAGGAATAGCATTCCGGATCCGCCACCAGCACCACCTCCGTATCCTTCTTCGGAAGGCGGCCGATGGTCGGCTTTTCCTTCAGGCAGCTCACCGGATACATCGGCCCGCTGATATCGATATCGTCAGACTCAAACATGATTCCGGTGTCGATGCCCGCATCGCCCTTGATGATGTAATCCGCATTGTCCATCTTCTGAAGGCTCTCGTAATCCGAAGTGGTGAAAGCACTCCCATCCTTCTTGGTGAGAATCAGCCGCTCCGGGGAGGTATCCGTGAAGTAATTGTTGTATCCCATCAAATCGTTGGAATGGAGGGCCTGCTTCGTGGACGCGTACTGACTCAGCACCGCCGCCGTGACGAACAGGTACACCAATAAAAGCAAAATGAATTTCGCCGGAAGGTTGAAGGTGTTCCGAACCCCCAGCCGAAGCTGCGACCCGGCCGACATCTTCCGGTATACCGGTGCTTCCGCAAAAGGATTCCTCCGCCCCCGGCCCTTTCTTCTTCCTTTCCCGCCGGTTTCCGCCTCTTCATTTCTCATGGCTCTTCCGCCGCTGCGAGGCTTCGCCGCTTCTTTTTCCGCTGCCGCTTCTTCTTCCTTTCGCTCTTCCTCCGAATGCAGATAGGATTCCATCTCATCATCGGAAAGTTCCCCCACCGCGGGCTGAATTTTCTTATCCTCGATAATTCGGCCGTCATGCATGGTGATTTTTCGGGTAACGTACGGCGCCGCCTGCTCGTAGTTGTGGGTTACGATAACCACCAGGCGGTCTCTGGAAATCCGATGCAAGGTTTCCATCACCTTCTCTGCGGAGGCACTGTCCAGATTTCCCGTCGGTTCGTCCGCCACGATAACCGGGGCGTTCTTTGCCAGCGCCCGGGCGATGGCCACCCGCTGCTTCTGTCCGCCGGAAAGCTTGGATGCCTTGGTCTTGGTATAGGCCGTCATATCCACCATCTCGATGTATTCCGGGATGTTCTGCTTCTGCTCCGACCGAGGCATGCCGGACAGCATCATGCTCAGCTCTACGTTCTGGTATACGGTATAGCTGTTCACCAGGTTAAAGTCCTGGAAAATATTTCCGATGTATTTCTTCCGGTACCGTTCGTAATCTTCCGTTCGGTAGCCGCTGGTATCCTCTCCCGCGATGAAAAGTTCCCCCTCTTCATAGCTGTCCAGTCCGGAAATGACGTTCAGCAGCGTGGACTTGCCGCTGCCGCTCTCGCCGGTAATCACCACGAATTCCCCCATATCCAGATTGAGATCCACCTTGGAGAATCCGGTACTCACGGTATCCTTATTGCTGTAGAACTTCGATACGTTATGAAGTTCAATCATATGCGACATAATTCTATCCTTTCTTTCCCCATGCTGTTACAGTATCGGTCGAAATTAATGATATTAATTATACTGAATTGGGCTCCGGTGTACAACATCCGGAGCCCAATCTTAACAATTCTTAAGAAATCTTAACACTTATTGCGGAAAATCAATCGCTGAGATCCGCATCCATCCGAATTCGAAGTTTCAGGTCCGGCATCCATTGAAGGACTTTTCGGCGAACCTGTTCCATCGTCTCCATCCGGTCCGGGGAATCGAAGCTGACCACCACGTCAAAGCTCATGCGCCGGCTCTCGGGATCAAAGAAAAAGCCGTGGATCTGCATCACGTGTTCCACACTCACGGCCAGGTCCGTCACCTTTTTCTGAACCATCGCCAAATCCGCATCGGTGGTGTTGATGGCGTAGATTCCGATTCCCATCAGGATAACTCCGGTCTTCTCGTACACATCATCGGCAATATCCCGCTGAAGCCGGTCGATTTCCACGGCGGTCATGGTATCCGGAATGGCGATGTGCACCGATCCCTGATACTGATCCGGCCCATAAGCGTGAAGGATTAAATCGTAGGCGCCGGTCACGTGAGGGTGCATGCAGATGATGCCTTTCACTTGCCGAGCCAACGGTTTCTCCACCCGTTCCCCCAGGATATCGCTGATGGTTTCCCGCAGCATGTCGATTCCCGCTTTGACGATTACCAGGGAAATGATGGCCGCAAGCCAGGCTTCCACCCGCAGGCCGAATCCCAGATACAGACCGGCCGCTGCCAGCGTGGTGACGGAAATCACCGCATCCAGAAGGGCATCGGCACCGGAATTGATGAGGGATTCCGAATTTGCTTTTACCCCCTGCTTCTTCACCCAAAGACCCAGAACGATTTTGGTCACCACCGCTACCGCCACAATCAGCAGGGTAACGCCGGTATAGTTCGGCGTCTTGGGATGGAGGATTTTCGTCACGGACTCCACCAAAGCCGTAATGCCCGCGTAGAGAATAATCAGGGCAATCACGCTAGCGCTGAGGTATTCCACCCGCCCGTGCCCCAGGGGATGCTCCCGGTCCGCCGGTTTTGCCGCCAGCCGGGTGCCCACGATGGTAATCAATGAAGACATGGCATCGCTCAGGTTGTTCAGCGCGTCCATGGTGATGGCCACGGAATGGGACATCATCCCCACAAAAGCCTTAAAGCCCGCCAGCAAAAGGTTGGTGACGATGCCCACCACGCTGGCCCGCACGATGACCTGATTTCGATTTTTCTCCATTCCAATTCATCTCCTTCCATAACTATCGGATGACGGTGTGGTTCTCCCAATCCCATTCGCCGGAGAGGGTCAATTTCTCGTAGCTTGGAATCAGGAATGACAGCACGGTGAAAAGTCCCAGCAGGAACAGGTACCACAGCAGCGGAATGATGTCCAGCGGGCTCACTCGTCCCTTGGTCAGGGATGCCACCAGAAGGAACTGGGCACCGTACGGAATCATGCCCTGGAAGATGCAGGTGAACGCATCCAGGATGGACGCGGTTTTTCTCGGATCAATCTTGTACTTCTCGCTGATGGATCTGGCCATATTTCCGTCCACGATGATGGCCACGGTGTTGTTGGCCGTTGCCATATCCGTCACTCCCGCCAGCACGCACAGCGCCGCCTGGGCGGATTTCTTTCCCTTGCAAATTCCGCTAAGCTTCTCGATCATCCATTGAAGCCCGCCGTATTTCGCCGTAAGTTCCGCCACGCCGCCGCCGAACATGGACAGCAGGAACACTTCGATCATGCTCTTGTAACCTTCCCACACGTTGGTGGCAAAAGTAATCACGGTCAGGTCGCCGCAGGCAATTCCGATGATGCCGGCGGACACGATGCCAAAGAGCAACACCAGGAACACGTTGATTCCCAGCAGCGCCAGCACCAGTACCAGCATGTACGGAACCACCTTGATCAACTCATAGCTTCCGGCAGGAATTACCACCGCATGTTCCGGACGGCCGAATGCCACTAACAGCACCAGTGCGATGATGGCCGCCGGAAGGGCACACCAGAAGTTGGTGCGGAACTTATCCTTCAGCTCTACGCCCTGGGTCCGAGTCGCGGCGATGGTGGTGTCCGAAATCATGGACAGGTTGTCGCCGAACATCGCGCCGGACATGCAGGCCGCCATCACCAAAGGCATGCTCAAGCCCGCTTTATCCACAACGCCCACGGCAATCGGCACAATGGCGCCCACGGTTCCCATGGAGGTTCCCGTCGCCGTCGCCATAAAAGCAGAAATCACGAAAATTCCCGCAGTGAGCAGGTGTGCCGGAATAATCGACACGCCCAGGTTTACCGTGGATTCGATTCCGCCCATCGCACCGGCCACTGCGGAGAATCCGCCGGCCAGCAGATAGATTATCAGCATGGTCACCACGTCTTCACTGGCAGCGCCTTTGGCGAAGGTCGCAAAATTCTCGTTAATGCCCGCCTTGTGGAACATGACAAATGCGGCAATTACCGCAATGGACATGGCCACCACCGACGGGAACTGATAGAACGCCATCTCCACCCCCCGCATCTGCAGGATGATTCCGGCGCCCATATAGATCACAATGAACAACAGGAACGGTATCAGTGCCAATCCGCTGCTTTTCGTCTCTTCTAACTGTTTCATCTTTCTCTGTCCTTTCCAACTAACCAAAACGGTATTGATTCATAATCTTTTTCATTATATCTTTTTACGGATTGTACTGCAATTCATACACGGATTTTTTTGTAAAAAAAGTGCCGGAAGTCTTCCGCTTCCGACACAAAGTTCTTAGTATCTGCCCAGCGTGTCCACAAAGTGAATCTTCTTGCGGAAACGTTCCTCGGCTTTCTTTTTCTTTTTGCCCGGCTTATCCTCCTCTGCATCCTGCTCCGGATAGCCCAGAGTCAGAATGCCCATCGGCATGAATTCCGAAGAAATGTGCATGGCTTCCGCCACCTTCTTCTGCTGCGCTTCGTCGCCCATCACGTTCACCCAGATGCCGGCCAGACCGATTTCTTCCATGATTACCAGCATGTTTCCGATGGCGCGGCTTCTCTCCACATCCTCTGCGGTCGGCGCTTCCTTTGCCGGTGCGTATACCGGAACGATAACGGCCGGTGCATCCTTCACTTCGGCGGCGTTCTCACCGGATTCCGCCAGCTCGGCAATTGCCTCCTTGGACTTGGAAACGTAGTAGTTCCACCCCTTCTCGTCCTCCAGATGGGAAGCCATCGCCGCCTTGATGACCTTTACCAGAGTGCCGTTGGCAACCGGTGTCTGCTTGTATGTGATTCCTGCATTTTTTGCGATTTCCATTTGCAATACTCCTCCTGCAAAATAACCATTGGTTTTTTCTATAAATACTCCGTTGGTTATTATACACCGCTGAAACCCTTTAATAAAGGGCTTTTCAGGCTTTTTCGCCGTTTATTTTTTAACTATTTGGAGGTGTCCGGTTCTTTGATTGCATCGAAATACAGATTCAGATACATCTTATACGCGATGGCGGAGGCGGTGTAATCAACCACATTCCGCGCTTCCTCGCTGACGTCCTGCGGAATTTCTTCCGGATTCCAAGGGAGCGGGGCTTTCCCGAAAGAGGTGAGGGCATGCTCCAGGCTTCTTCGGAAATATTCGTATCCCGTTTCCACGTCGCTGTTCTGGCGGCGGATTTCAAAGGCTTTCCGGATGTTGTCCATGGACAGTACGGTCTTTGCCACGGCCACGAACAGCAGGGCCACAATCTGATCCCGGGAGTAGGCTTTCTTCTCCGGACGGGTCACCACCTTCAGCTTCACGTAATTGCTGATCATGGATGGGGTGACGCTCATATCCGGAAAGGATTCCAGCGCGGTATTGATAAACCGGGTCACCTGCTCCAGATACAGCCCCACGTCCGGAATCTCCTTGTATTCCGGCAAATGCAGGGAATCCAGGGTGCGCTGGATGTCCGCCTGAATTGCAGCCTGAATGCTTTTGTTCTTTTCGTTTTCTTTCTGTGTCATCGTTTTCTCCTGTTTCGAATACCTGGTATTCATTGTATAGCAAATATCAATAACCGTCAATAATATTTACAGTAACCCTTGACAAGTTATTGAATAACCGCTAATATATGGTCATCGGATATTCAATAACCGCTGATAAAGAGTTGATTACACCGTTCGTGGATTCGATTTCACGCTCGAATCCGAACCGAGCGTTTTTTACAGGAGGTATCCCAATGCAGAAATTATCTTATTCCACCAATTCCGTTCCCGGCAGCACCGAGACATCGAAGGACCGCCCGGTATTCCGCGCCAAAGATCCCATCAGTTCGCTGACTCATTTTATCGGATTCCTGATGGCCATCGTCGCGACCCCGCTCCTTCTGATTCACGGAGCCTTCGGCGGTGCACCCCTTCGGGCGCTGATTTCCATGGGGGTTTTCATGCTGAGCATGGTTCTGCTGTACGGCGCCAGCGCATCCTATCACGCATTTAATCTGGATGAAGTTCGGAACCATCGGCTGAAATGCCTGGACCACATGAGCATCTTCGTACTGATTGCCGGCTCCTATACCCCGGTGTGCCTGATTGCCATTCCGGGAAAGGCCGGAACCCGGCTCCTCATCGCGGTTTGGATTGTAGCCGTGCTGGGAATGCTGTTCAAATTCTTCTGGGTGACCTGTCCGAAATGGGTCTCTTCCGTGATGTACATCGGAATGGGCTGGCTCTGCATTTCCGTCCTGCCCACGATTTATGCCAACCTTTCTTCCGTCGGATTCCTCTGGCTTCTGGCAGGAGGATTGTTTTACACCGTCGGCGGAGTGATCTACGCCCTCAAGCTGAAAATCATTCCGGCAAACAGTATCGGCTTCGGCAACCATGAGTTGTTTCACCTTTTCGTCATGGCGGGAAGCTTTTGCCATTACATGCTGGCGTACCTGGTGCTCTGTCCGATGGCGGTGTAATTAGAGAAAGGGCTCTTCGCTTTCACCTCGGAAATCATCACAAAACAATCTGCCTGCATCGGTCAAGCAAAGACTGCTTTCCGTATGCAGGTTTTTTCATTGCCGACGTCCGGCCCGCTGAATGACCGGCCGAGCCCGGGGACGTGGTGCCCCGCGACGAAAGATCAAGGCTTTGACGGGGGTGAAGCACCACGTCCGACCTGCCAAATGCCCGGCCGGAGCGGCTGACGTGGTGCCCCGCGACGAAAGATCAAGGCCTTGACGGGGGTGAGGCACCACGTCCAGCCAACCAAATGCCCGCCGGACCCCAACGACGTGGTGCCTCGCGACGAAGAATCAAGGCCTTGACGGGGGTGAAGCACCAC
>ERZ1034973.1204-NODE-1204-length-15624-cov-10.586101_pt1 | contig 15624 bp, 5 predicted proteins | sample MGYA00520686_ERZ1034973 | MGnify/ENA primary metagenome ERZ1034973 (study PRJEB33766, sample SAMN09781775) | gut metagenome | biome: gut microbiome | host: Homo sapiens | place: Madagascar | study: EMG produced TPA metagenomics assembly of the PRJNA485056 data... | reverse complement strand
AGATAATTATAATTAACATTTTTATTAATATTTTAATGAAAAACATAGAAACTTATATGAAGGTATGATATTATTTTATTATGAAACATACGTGTTAACTGAATAGAGAAAGGAATTGACTATATGAGAATTAAAAGGTTATCAGCGTTATTATTAAGTGCACTTCTTATTACAAGTCCTATTGGATATATGACTGTAAATGGAGACACAATTGACGCAAAAGATTATTCGCAGCAGGTACAGTCTGTGGATTCTGCGTATATAGGAAGTTACATACCAAGTAGTCTTGATAGTGATGCTCCGGTATATGTATCGGATATTGCAACATATGCACAGAGAAATGTACCATCGGCATACCCAGAGGATGTTTCTTCATATAAGAAGGAACACCCATCAAGAAATCAGAATCCTTATGGAACATGTTGGGCATTCTCGTCTATAGGACTTGAAGAATTTGACCTTATAGCTAAGGGTCAGAGAGATTCTAGTGTTGACCTGAGTGAATTGCAGCTTATACATTTTACATTTAACTCAGTTATTGATCCGCTCGGTGGAACCAAAGGGGATTATTCTAAGTATTATAATAATAATACCAGCATGTCATATCTGGAAAAGGGTGGTAACTATGAGTATGCAGTAAAGAGACTCAGCCAGTGGGTAGGAGCTGTCAATGAATCAGATGTTCCATATGCTGATGCCCAGGCAGTATATAATAATGGTCTTGATAACAAATATGCTTATGATTACGATGTGGCACATTTGCAGAATGCATACAGAATTAATGTTAAGGAGCAGCCTGATGTTGTTAAGCAGCAGATCATGGAGCATGGTGCTGTTGGTGCAAGCTATACTCATTATTATGCAGGAGAGAACCACCTTAATAATTCATATTATGATATGCAGGGAATTGTAAGCTCAGGTGGTGGACATGCAGTTATGATTGTGGGTTGGGACGATGATTATTCTAAGGATAATTTTGCGACAACTACAAAGCCTTCAAATAATGGTGCATGGCTTATAAGAAACAGCTGGGGTGATTATTTTGATTATTTCTGGATGTCGTATGAAACTTATTCGCTTGCAGATACTGTTTGGGTATTTGATATGTCAGCAGAGGATGGGCTGGATAATAATTATCAGCTTGATGGCGGGTTGCATACAGCAACAGTAGGATATTATACAGGTGCAGCTAATGTATTTTATGTATCAGAAAAAGAAGGTGTTGCATCTGAAACTCTTAAGTCAGTATCTTTATCTTTTACACAGACAGCAGATGTTGGATATACAATTGATATATATACTGACCTTAAGGATGCCACCAACCCGCTAAGCGGGACTAAGCATGCTGAGGCGAGTACAAGTGGAAGAACAACTTTTGCAGGAATACACACTATTCCTCTGGAGGAAGAAGTGATTCTCAATCCTGGAACTTATTATGCAGTTGTTGTAAATATTGATAAGAAGGCATTTGAAGTTGAATATTCGTATTCAGAGAGCACTAATCCGGGGAAAACTGATGATAAGATGGTCTGGGAAAATGTAGTAAGCTATGATTCTAACTGTGAAGGAAGCTATTATTATAATGGTTATGGCAGATATGGAAAATATTATTATAACTTCTGTATAAAAGCATTTACATCAAATAATGTTGATTTGGGTGATGTATTAGAAGGATATACATTAAGCATGGACGGAAAGATTGATATGAATTTCTACATGAATCTTCCTGATAAACTGGTTAAGGACAGCAGCACGTACATGGAATTTACTATGCCTGATGGAAATGTGTCAAAGGTTATGTTAGCCGATGCAAGAAAGACAACCGATGGTTTGTATGTGTTCTCTTGCGGAATAGCAGCAAAGCAGATGGCTGATAAGGTAAATGCCAGAATCGTAAGTAATGGCGTTAAGGGTGAAGTTCATACATACTCAGTAACAGATTATGCTGAATCCGTAATTAATGCTGCAAGTGGAGTTTATTCTGATAAAGCTGTAAATGCAGTTAAAGCAATGCTTAATTATGGAACAGCTGCACAGCAATATTTTGGATATAACACAGATAATCCTGCCAATTCTATAATGACGGATGATGATAAGAATATGGATATGGTTGGATTCAATACATATACAGGAAAGCTGGTTAATGCAGACAGTGTTTCAGGAATAAGCTATTATGGAAGTTCTCTTGTTCTTGAATCAGATACAATATTAAGGAATTATTTTGAGTTGTCAGACGGATATAGTATTGATAATTATACATTTTATGTGAAGGATAAAGATGGAAACAAGAATATCATTGTTCCACAAAAGACAGATGCTTCATTATATTATATAGATATCAGTAATGTGAAAGCGTATGAGCTTGCTGATAATGTTAATATATACGTTCAGAAGAATGGAGATAGTGAAGATAAAATAATGATGCTTGAGTATGGTGCATATGTTTACGCCAGATATGTCGATAAATATTTAGATAATACAGCACTAAAGAATCTTATGACGGCAATGTATCATTATTGCAATGCTGCTACAGAATATGCAAATATATATTGATATTTTTAATATGTGACTATATAATAATTAGCAAGGCTCATTTTGAAATATGAGCTGATTAGCGTATTTCAGTTGGGGAAAGTATATTTTAATATGAAGTATTAATACACGACTTGTTATGAAAAGTTAAAAAATAGCGGGGAGGGTAAGACCAATTAACGTATGGTTAATGTAAACAAAACCAAAGAGAGTATTCAGAATGTTTTAATATTTATTACAGATGCAATAGCGCTTATAATGTCTTATTACATGTCTGGTTTTATATGGCTGATGGAAATAAGAAATAATACATTTTCATATGTAATGAAAGTGCTTAATGGCAATATAGTCACAATTATTATAGCTGTATTAATAGCTGCTTTATTCTGTAACATTAAAGGCGATGTACTTAATCGTGGCAAATTTGAAGAACTTGCTTCTGTTATGAAGAAAAGTCTTATTTCATCAGCTGTTATAGCTGTTTATGAACTTTTGAGTAAAACTGCACAGGGTGTTCCAAGAAGTGTGTATGTAATTACATTTTTTATGGGAACAGTGCTTATGTTTTTATTAAGGATGCTTGTCAAGGTATATATGAAGCATCGTAATGGAGGAAAGCGTACCAACAGTATACTTGTTATCACTATTAAAAACAGGGCGGAAGATACACTTTCCAAAACTGCGGCAAGGAATGACTGGATGCGTCGTATAGATGGTATTGTAATTACTGATGAAGATATGACAGGTCAGTCAATAGAGGGATTTCCTGTAGTTGCTAATGTACATTCAATGATGCGTTATATTAAGAACGAGATTGTTGACGAAGTGTTTATTGATGTGGACTACAAGACCCGCGAAAGTATCAAGCCTATGGTTATGGAACTTGAGGATATGGGAGTAATTGTTAATCTTAAGCTTGAGATTCTTGACAGCTATAAGGATTTTGACAGTAAGCTGGGTTACATAGGAGCAGTTCCTGTCATTACATTTGCTAACAGAATATATGACTGGAAGGGAATGCTTGTTAAGAGATGCATAGATATTCTCGGAGCAATTGTAGGACTTATAGTTATGTTTATTGCAATGATTTTTGTAGGTCCTGCTATTATGATAGAATCGCCAGGTCCAATCTTTTTCAAACAGAAACGTGTTGGAAAGAATGGCCGTTATTTTGAGATATATAAGTTCCGTTCTATGTATATGGATGCTGAAGAACGAAAGAAAGATCTTATGGCACAGAATGAGATGAGTGGTCTTATGTTTAAGATGAAAGATGACCCTCGTATAACTAAGGTTGGCAAGTTCATAAGAAAGACAAGTATTGATGAGCTTCCGCAGTTCATTAATGTTCTTAAGGGAGATATGAGTCTTGTTGGTACAAGACCACCAACGGTAGCAGAGTTTAAGCAATATCAAGGACATCATAAGAGAAGGCTTTCTATGAAACCAGGCATCACAGGAATGTGGCAGGCTTATGGAAGAAAGACGGTTAGCGATTTTGAAGAAATTGTTAAGATGGATCTGAATTATATTGATAACTGGAGCATTATGCTTGATATTAAGATTTTGTTTAAGACAGTTCAGTCAGTATTAACTACTGGTGGACAGTAGAATAATTACCCCCCTGTAGTATCATCAGATACTGCAGGGGGGAATTGTTTTATCTAGACATTATGTACATTAATACTGGATAATTATAGCAGAATTGCACAAAATTCGTTGGCGATATAGAAAATATACATAAAAATTAACCATAATGCTTATTGACGCAAATCGGCGGTTGGGTTAAAATGATAGTAACTTTTGGTATAGGGGACATGCTGTAGTGCAACATGTCGAAAAGAACATGTTATGAGCTGTTAATAACAGGAACTTTACTATGCCTACAATATAATAAGGAGGATTTTATGAAAAAGGGTAAAAGAATTTTAGCCGCTTTTTTAGCAGTGCTGATGGTTGTTGCTATTATGCCATTTACTTCATTTAGTGGTATATTTACAAGCAAAGCTAAAGCTGCAGAAAGCAGCGATGATGTGCTGGTTTACACATTTGATGCAGCAGATGCATTAAAAGATCTTGCAAAATCAGCAGCAGTTAGTGAAGGAACCAAATATGCTGATTATTTTACAACATATGGTTCAACTAAGAGAGCCAATATGGATGTATTTGCATTGGATATTGGGAAAAAAGGTGATTCTGGTTTAAGATTTACAGTACCAGACGGCTATACAGCAAGTGTTTCAGTATCAGCAAGAGGTGGTGGATCAGGAAAAACAGCAACAATTGAAGTTGCAGGAACAGCAAAAGATTTTGATGGTTCAACAGTAGAAACACAGACATGGACAGAAATTGAAGCAGGTTCTGTATCAATAACATCAACAAATCCAAATAGTGTATCAGGTGGATCAAGAATTACAAAAGTTGTTGTTACATTAGAAAAAACAATTTCATTAGAACCATACAGTGTTACATTTGATGCAGCAGATGCATTAAAAGATCTTGCAAAATCAGCAGCAGTTAGTGAAGGAACCAAATATGCTGATTATTTTACAACATATGGTTCAACTAAGAGAGCCAATATGGATGTATTTGCATTGGATATTGGGAAAAAAGGTGATTCTGGTTTAAGATTTACAGTACCAGACGGCTATACAGCAAGTGTTTCAGTATCAGCAAGAGGTGGTGGATCAGGAAAAACAGCAACAATTGAAGTTGCAGGAACAGCAAAAGATTTTGATGGTTCAACAGTAGAAACACAGACATGGACAGAAATTGAAGCAGGTTCAGTGTCAATAACATCAACAAATCCAAATAACGTATCAGGTGGAGCAAGAGTTACTAAGGTAGTTGTTGATTTACAGCCTACAGGTTCAAAGCCATCAAAGGTAAAGACACCATGGGATGAAATTGCAACTCCAATAGTTGAAGCAGTAGTTGAAGGTACAAGTATTAAAGTAACAACAGATGCTATTGTTGATGCTTATACAGGAGCAGATACAGTAACATTTGTTATGATTGATCCTAATGGAAAAGAAACAGAGAAGAAGATGGCATCAGAAGGTGCATTAACTTATACAGTTACTCCAGAAGCAACAGGAACATATAAGTTCATTGTTAAGGCTTCTAGAGAAAATGAAGTTGATAAAGTAAGTAATGAATGCTCAGTAGATTTCGTCCTTCCACTTACAGCACCATCTATAAACAGTGCTACAAGTCTTGGTAATGGAACAATAAGTCTTGTATGGCAGCCAGTTAAGGAAGCAACTTCATACAATGTTTATGTTGAGGGAACAAAGGTTGGTTCTACAACAGAGACAAGCTATGATGTTACAGGCTTAACAGTTGATACAAAGTACACATTTGCAGTAGAAGCAGTTAGAGAGACACCAGCTGCTGTATCTGAGAAGTCAACAATATCTGCAACAGCAACATCTGATGCTAAGCAGGTATGGGGCTATATCGTATATGGTAACGGTGCAAGTGAATCTAACGCAGCATACGAAGGAAACATTAATGAAACAGGTTCAGTTACATTAAGATCTGGAGCAGTAGATGCTAATGGAGTTCTTAAGGGAAGCGGTAATAACGGAAAATTAGTTCCAGCATCATTTGATGGTCTTAATTTCTATTATACAGCAGTACCTACATCACAGAACTTTACATTAAGAGCTAAAGTAACTGTAGATCAGTGGAATTTATCTAATGGTCAGGAAGGCTTCGGTCTTATGGCAGCAGACAGACTTGGTGGTTCTGGATGGAACAATTCTTATATGGCTGTAGTTTCTAAGACAGAATATTACTGGAATGAAGAAGCTGGTAAGGTTACTAATGATACAACAGCACTTAAAGTATCTCAGAAGATTGGTATTGCTTCTCAGGAGAAGAAGGGCCTTACTAAGGATAACATTGCAGCAATAGAAGCTAATGATACTGAAACAGTAAAACAGTTCCAGAGTGCTATGTATCCTCTTGAGCAGAGATATGCAGAGAATGTCAATGTTATTGGTAATGCTGTTAAGCCAGTTGATGCAACAATAGAGAATCCTGTTACTGAGATGTATCTTACAATTCAGAAGAATAACACAGGATATTTTGTATCATACGAATCAGTAGATGGAACATATTCAACAACTAAGAAGTATTATGATACTGAAACATTATCACAGCTTGATTCTGATAATGTATATGTAGGTTTCTTCACAAGTAGATATGCACAGGCAACATTCTCAGATGTAACATTTACAACAATTAATCCATCTGATGATGCTCCAGCAGAAGAGAAGCCAATTGAAGAATTAGTAACTAATGCAGCATTTAATTCTAAGACTGCAACAGGTTCAAGTGATTATGAATTCAGATTCACAGCTAACTGTGATGGTGTTCTTTCTATCTGGGATAGTGAAGATAACGCAATTGCTACAGATGTAGCTGTTGCAGCTAATACAGTTGTTAAGCCTGCAACAACAACACTTAATGTAGGTAAGAATTCATTTAGATATGTATTTACACCAGATGCTGGCTATATTCCAGAAAAGGATATGGTTATGTCATCATATGAGCCAATTGAAGGCACATTTACTGTAACATACAGAACATATGGCGTTGAAGGACAGTCAATTTATGTAGCACCAGGTAAGTATGGTGTTGGTACTAAGGAAGATCCAATGAGCATCTATGATGCTGTTAAGTATGTACAGCCAGGACAGACTATCGTAGTTATGGAAGGTACATATTACCTTGAGAAGACAGTTAAGGTTGAGAGAGGTGTTAATGGTACAGCAGATAAGCCTATTCAGATGGTAGCTGATACAGAAGCTTCTTCAAGACCAGTATTTGATTTCCAGGGATTATGTGCAGGTATGGTACTTGCAGGTGATTACTGGTACTTCCAGGGATTTGATGTAACTAATTCAGCTAATGCACAGAAGGGTATCCAGCTTTCTGGTAAGTACAATACAATGGATAACATTATGACTTACCACAATGGTAATACAGGTCTTCAGGTTAGCAGATATCTTACAACAGATGAATTTGATATGTGGCCAGCATATAACTTAATTCTTAACTGTACATCATATGGTAACGCTGATGCAGGTTATGAAGATGCTGATGGATTTGCAGCTAAGTTAACAGTTGGTGATGGTAATGTATTTGATGGTTGTATCTCATACAACAACGCTGATGATGGATGGGATCTTTTTGCTAAGGTTCAGTCAGGTTCAATTGGTGCTGTAACAATTAAGAATTCAGTTGCTTATGGCAATGGTTACCTTGAAGATGGTACAGATGCTGGTAACGGTAATGGATTTAAGCTTGGTGGTGACAGCATGTCAGGCAAGCACGTTCTTGAGAACTGTGTAGCATTTGATAACAAGGCTAAGGGTATTGATTCTAACTCTTGTCCAGATATTAGTGTAATTAATTGTACAACATTCAACAATGAGTCTTACAATATAGCTCTTTACACAAATTCAGCTAAGAATACAGATTTCTCAGCAACAGGAGTACTTTCATACAGAACATATATGAAAGATAATGTAGAGCAGTTCAAGTTACTTGGAACACAGGATAAGACAAAGGTTGATAACGATACTAACTACTTCTGGAATTATGAAGGAACAGCTAAGAATTCAGCTAAGACTGTAACAGATGACTGGTTTGAATCAGTTGATACAACAATGGATTACACAACACATGTATACGCATCACATAAGGTAACAAGAAATGCTGATAACACAATCAACATGAATGGTCTTCTTGTTCTTACAGACAAGGCAGCAGCGAATGCAGGTGCAAGAATGACAGGTACTCCATCAGCTAAGATTGAAGTTCCTGAGGGAATTAAGGGACATAAGACAATATCTATAGTAGGTAAAGATGTTGTTAAGGGTAATACAACAGATGTTGCAGTTATCCAGGGAACATCTACAGATATTGTATGGACAATCGATGCAGATGCATCTACATTTGATTATATTATGGTTGATGATGTAGTTCTTGATGCTTCTAAGTACACAGTAGTAGCTAATGGTGATACAACAGTTGTTACATTCAAGGCTTCTTACATTAAGAGCTTAAAAGCAGCAGAGCATACATTCAGAGCATGCTTTACAGATGGTTATATTGCAGAGACTAAGCTTGAGGTTCTTCCTAAGACAGGTGATTTCTCTAGAAATATGATAGCTGTATATGCAGGAATTATGCTTATGGCATTACTTGCAGCAGCCGTAGTTCTTTTCGAAAAGAAGAGAAAGAGAGCTTAGTGTAAGCAAATAGTATAATAAAACATATGACTGAGGTTTGGTTATCCAGGCCTCAGTTTTTGTATATAGATATATAATTATTATTGTACAATTATTACAAGTAATATCTAGTTTTAACGACTTTTAGAAAAACATTTACTAAAAGTGTTATTGACTATTTGTAATGTTAGGTGGTACTCTTATTATAGATTTATGAAAGCAAAAAGGAGGCTTTTTTCATGAGAAAGAAAGTAAAAAGAGTCGTGGCATCAACCATGGCGGCACTCATGATGTTAAGTCTTGCTCCAGTATCAGCATTTAACGGAACATTCGTTAATAATGTTATTGCAGCGGATTTAGGTTATGAGGGTATTGATTTATCAGCTGGTATGAAAGCGGGTGAATCTTATTTTAATTCATTAGGTCTGCAGACTCTTACGAATATGGATTATTCAGGTAAATCATATACTATCGAGGGAGTATCATATCCTGGATATCTCAATGTAACAGGTAATACAGATGGAGATGGCAAAAAAATACCAACTAAGTATGCATATAAGATTCAGCCAACTAAATCAGGGGATATGAGTATTGCATTCAAGTTAAATGGAAGCAGAACTTTTTATCTTGTAAAGGAAGATGGAACAGAAGTCGCTTCAGTTGCGAATACTACAGGTTCATCAGCATATTTTTATAAGACATTTTCATTAGAGGCAGGAGAAACATACTATATGTATTCTGGAAAGAATAAACTGTTCCTCTATGGTGTTGAGTGGAATTGTAAGGCAGAAGCAGCAGAATATGTAAAGATGGAAAACAAAGCATCTGGTCAGGTAGATGAAACATCTAATGGTAAATTAACATATTTAGGTGCATTTGCAGTTGGCAATGATGCTGGTAATGCAAATGTTGATACAAGTTCATATGTGTTTGATGATGCAGGTAACAATATGATTAAGGCATCTGCAAAGCACAAGACTACAGAAATATTTGAGTCAGAAACCAGCAATAAGTTAAAAGACAATGTAAATATTACTAAAGGTGCTCTTAAGTTTGAGGCGGAAGAGAACGGAACTCTTATATTAGACGCAAAATTAAATAAGAATTCAACAACTGATAATAAGCCATATTTTGTAATCAGTGTTTCACCAAGCGGTCAGACAACACTTGTTGATTACAGAACAGTGAAAGCTTCATATTATGGAACATTTGAAATTGAGACAAAGGCTGGATATACATATTATATTGGTATGGCTAATAACAGTCTTACAATATTCAGAATATCAACAATCAAAGGAACAATATATGATACAACTCCATGGGATGAAGTAGAAGCACCTAAGATTACAGCTGTAAATCCAACATCAGATGGTTTTCAGGTAACTGTTGAAGGAAAGATTAATAAGTATACAGCAGCAGAAAATATTGTTGTAACAATGCTTCATAATGATGGACAGGTTGCAGAGACTAATATAACTAAGCTTAATGGATCAACAACAATTGATTTCACAGCATATGATAATGGAGATTATACATTTGTTGCTACAGCACAGAGACTTGGAAATCCAGATAAGTCTTCAGAACCAAAAGAAGTAAAGGACTATGTTCTTGGTGTTAAGTTACCTAAGATTACATGGGCAGAGAATAAAGGCAATGGCAAGGTATATCTTGACTGGGTTAATATAAGCGATGCTAAGGATTATACACTTACATATAATGAAAAAGGTGCTGATGACAGTACAGCTAAGAAAATTGAAAATATCACTTCTGGTGATTATACAGTAGATGGATTAACAGCTGGTAAAACATATACATTCTCAGTTACTGCTAACAGAGAAGATGGGCAGAAATCAGCAGCATCTACATATGAATTAGCAATAACAGCAGAAGCAGAACAGAACTGGTATGTGTCAACAATTGGTTCAGCTCAGGCAACAGATGCTGTAATTACTAAGGAAGATGGTACAACAAGCACAATTAAGCTTGAAAGTGGAGATACAGCTAAAGAGAAGAAGCAGACTGTTGAAGCAGATGACATCACTAATACTTCAGGCAAGATTAAGATTGAGGGACAGTCATCTGGTAAGATATCAGATGATGAAGATGGATTCTCATACTACTATACTAAGATTAATCCTGAAACAGAGAACTTTGAGATGTCTGCAACTTTCAAGGTTACAGATGACAGTCTTACACCAGATAACCAGACAGGTTTTGGTGTTGTTGCAGCAGATACATTAGGAGTTAATAACTGGGGAAGGGCAGATTATACTCATAAGTATTTTAATTATTTCTCTTCAATGCTGTACAGCTCTAAGAGTGATGCACCATCAATGCGTTATATAACAGGTTATACATCAGCAGATACATCTAATAAAGATGGTGTAGACAGAGTTAATAATAATGTTAAGTTTAATCAGTTAACAGGAAAAGATTTGTTTAAGGTTGGAGCTGAGTATACATTTACAGTAAGAAAGACTGATGATGGATACGAAGCAGTTGCAACGACAGCAAATGGAACACAGACACAGAAGCTTACAGTTAATGATTTCACATCTGTACAGGAAGATGGAACAATAGTTGTTGGTGTAATGGTTTCAAGAAAGATATCTGTTGAAATATCAGATATTAAATTTACAAAGAGTGTAAGTAAAGGACTTGCAGCATCAGAAGTTGTAGAAGATAAAGTAACACCATCAATCAGAGTATATTCTTCTAACACATGTGGAGCAGGTGAGTATGAATACACAGTAGTTCCTAATTGTGCAGGTACTTTAAAGGTAACAGGAAGTGCTGACGGTAAGGCTGTTACTAAGGAAGTAACAGCTGATGAGGTTGTAAGAATTCCAGTTGCAGTTAATGTTGGAAGCAATACTATTAAAGCAGAATTTGAACCAGCAGCCGCTGCTAATATTACATCAACTACAACAGTAACAAGTGAAACAAATGTTACTCGTAAGGTATATGGTGAAGCTGGACAGACAATTATTGTAACTCCAGATGGTAAGGCAACTGGTGATGGAACTGAAGAAAGTCCATTAGATATTAATACAGCAGTTTCATATGCACAGCCAGGACAGACAATTCTTATGAAGAATGGTGTATATGATAAATGGATTACAATTAACAGAAGTGTATGCGGAACAGCAGATAAGCCAATTAATCTTGTTGCTGAATCAATCTCAACAGATGGAACAGATGGTGTTGTATTGTCAGGCGCAGGTCTTACAGTAATTGGAAGCTACTGGCATGTATATGGCTTATATGTTAAGGATTCTTCAGGGGTAGGTATTCAGATAAGCGGTAACTATAATACAATAGATATGTGTACAGTTAATCATTCAGCAAACAGTGGTGTTCAGATTAGCAGAAATGGTGGAGCTGATAACTATGCAGGAATTCAGGGCAAGTTATGGCCAACAGGAAACCTTATCAAGAACTGTGAGTCATTTGATAACTGTGATGCAGGAAGAAATGATGCAGATGGATTTGCAGCCAAGTTAACATGTGGTGAAGGCAACAGATTCTATGGTTGTATATCACATAATAATATTGATGATGGCTGGGATCTCTATGCCAAGTCAGTATCTGGAATGATTGGTTCAGTTACAATTGAAAACTGTGTAGCATACAACAATGGATGGCTCACAACAGATGATGTAACTGCTGCAGGTTATAACTATGGTGAAGGTAACGGATTTAAGTTAGGTGGTGGATACCTTAAGGGTGGACATAAGCTTATTAATTGTGTTTCATTTGGAAATCATGCAAAGGGAATCACAAGCAACAGTTGTCCAGATATTTCTATCACAAGATGTACAGCTTATAACAATGGTAATTCATCATCTTATAGTGTTGGACTTAATACAATGACTTCTATGCTTAAGGAATGGAAGGTAAATGGTTTAATTTCAATGAGTAATTCAAAGATTACAGGAAATGCAGACCTTATTCCATTCTCACAGCACGGAGATGATAACTACATTTATAATGGTTCAGAATCATACAATAATCTTGGTCAGAAGGCTACAGATGAGTGGTTCGAAAGTGTAGATACAACAATTAGACCATCAAGAAATGCAGACGGAACAATTGATATGCATAATCTCTTAGTTATTAAGAGTGGCGTATTAAGTGATAATGTTGGTGCAAGACTTGATACAACAAGTGAAGAAGCAATAAGCGTTAAGCCACAGGCTGGCGAAGTTGTATCTCATGTATTTGAGTGGACAACAACTAAGGAAGCAACATGTACAGAAAAGGGCGAAAAGCATGGAATATGTACAGTATGTGGACATGAAGAGACAAGAGAAATCGAGGCTCTCGGACATGAATTCAGTAATGAATTCACAGTAGATAAGGAAGCTACTACTACAGAAGAAGGCTCTAAGTCACAGCACTGCTTACATGCAGGTTGTACAGAGAAGACTAATGTAACAGTTATTCCTAAGCTTACAGCAGGCAGCGAAGAGGTTAACCCAACACCTGATAATAAGGATGATGCAAATGTTCCATCAACAGGAACAGATTCATCAGAGAAAGCACCTGCAGCACAGACAGGAGATACAATGCATGCAGTACCATTTGCATTAGCAATGATTATCTCTGCAGGAGTAGTTGTTATTGAGATTTCTAGAAAGAAGAAAGCAGTAAGATAATAACAGTTAAACAGATAATAATAATGGCTGGTGATATGATTTACTCATATCACCAGCCAGTTTTTATATAAGCATTTTTATCTGTAATTCTGCAGAGTAGGTGTTGAATTAACTCCTAGAGGAGTTGTTACACCAGCAGCGGTTGTTACTTTGTAAGTAATTGTAATGCTCGCACCAGGAGCAATTGAGTTGCCAAACATATATGCAACATCAAGATTGTGGTAAGTACCTGTATACATTCTTCCACCATTGCTAGTTTTTATATCTGAGATTGTTCCCCCAGCAGGAGCAAATATATGGATATAACCAGTGATTGTTCCGCCGTAGCTTCCAAGTATATAATTTCCAGCATTAACTTTGTCAGCATTGCTTAATACATTGCTATAAGTAGCTGTTACATCATATGTTCTTGTGCCATCATCATTAACAACCGGTTCACCGATTTCAGTATCAATATCTAAGAACCAGCCAAGCTTACAAGGATCAGAAATGCTAAAGTAAACACCGGTTTCCGGATTTTCCGGATCTTCGTTTAGTCCACCGGAGCAGCCTGCATTTTTAACAAGTTCCTGATCTTCCTCATCTTCCATCCACATCATGACTGTACGGTTCTTAGCACCGTCTGAGAATACCTTATAATAATCACCAGCCTTCTTGACGTCAAAATCAGATACAAGCTTTGACATAGTAGCTTTGGCTGTTTCTGCAAATAAATCATCAACATAATCTCCAGCAGTAGCAGAAGCATTTGCATTAAGATACTTGTAATAAAGGTCATACTGCAGAACCTTTGTAGCATTTTCACTTGTTAATTCTGTGCCATCTGAAAGTGTTACATTACCTATATATTCAAGCATTCCCTGAATAATAGCTGGTGTGAGAGAAACAACACCATTAACGTGTTCGGAATTCTTCTGTTCGTATGCGAGCGCCCATATATATGCAACTCTTTCAAAATCAGGGTCAAAACATGCATCTCTTGGGCCGTTCATCCATGAGCCGAAAAGCTCTTTTTCTTCTGCTGTTATATTAGCAGCGGAAGGTGTATAGGAAGCGAGAACCTTGTATACGCTGCTGAAATCACCAATTGTAAGTACCCCATCACGAATGCGGATTGTACCTATAGAACCAGGGAAACCGCCAGAAGCACGGATTTCGGATGAATTCTGTGCAGCAAGCAGATATGTTCTGTCTGAGCCATCTCCTATAAATGTTTTGAATAGAGGAAGGAACTCTTTGAGATTATCATATGAACCTGTCATTGAAGCAATCTGTACAGAATAGTCTGCAATCATGCTGTTAAGTCCCATTGGAAGATCAACCTGATTCATTGCAGTAACTATATGGTCTATCTTAGGCTCTATATCTTCAAGAAGAGAAAGATATGCGTTGATAGTGGTTATGCTGAAGCCATCATCAACTTTAAGTCCTGAAAGAGGATAGTCATTAAGTACAGCAACTGTTGGACGTGCAATATCTGTGGAAGCTTCCTGAACGAGATCAAGAAGTTCTTTGACAGAATCGATATATCCTTTGAATTTAGGGATTTTGTAAGCTGTCTTCCATATTTTTTTGTCAAATGTTTTATTAATATCGTCAATAGCTACATCAAGCTGGTCACATGCAGTTTCTGTGGCAACAGGGTCCTGTGCTTTAAGTCCTGCCATAACACTTTTAAGGTCAGCCTTAAGTGTGTAAGCCTGTTGTTTAACATCAGCGACCTCGCGTTTAGCAACCTTGTAGCCATAAGCACCGCCAACACCAATGACAATCAGCAGACATGCAACAATGCTCAAAGTAATTATAAGTATGCGCTTTCTGCGCTTGCGTTGTTTAGAGTGTCTATGTGAACCATGATGATGTGAGCCATGATGATGTGTTCCATCAGAGTGGTGATGCGAACTGTGATGTTCTCCATCAGAATGGTGATGCGAATGATGTGAACCAGATTCTTTAGAATCAGAATATAAAATTTCGAAATCTTCTGACATGGAAACCTCCTTTTGTTTGGATTATTTTGTAAATGTGTGTATACAAACACAACTTCACATTTTAACAGATGTTTAAGGTATTTACAATAATAGCCATAATATCTTATAATATTTTAATAAATTTATTAAAGAAAAGGATATTAGAGATGAGTTTACTTACAGTAACCGGACTTACACACGGATTTGGCGACAGAGCGATAT
>ERZ1034973.1199-NODE-1199-length-15660-cov-72.050176_pt1 | contig 15660 bp, 20 predicted proteins | sample MGYA00520686_ERZ1034973 | MGnify/ENA primary metagenome ERZ1034973 (study PRJEB33766, sample SAMN09781775) | gut metagenome | biome: gut microbiome | host: Homo sapiens | place: Madagascar | study: EMG produced TPA metagenomics assembly of the PRJNA485056 data... | reverse complement strand
GCAGCAAAGATAATATTTTTCATTCAACCCACCTTACGCTGTATTGGTGGTTTACCCTTCAATGATTGCATTCTCCTTGGAATACTCTCCATTAAAATCATAGAAGAGGAACTTTGCATTGTTCTTGAAACTTTCATTATTTTTAAATGTCAAGAATAACTGTCTGTATATTTTTGCCAATGTATAAGACTTGCCACTACCGGTATTACCAAAGATTCCGATATGGCTAGCAAACAACTTGTTGATACCAATAGAAATCGGCACTAGTGGATCTGATGCAATTGCACCGATTTTGATAAACATATCATCTTTACTTCCAAACGAATGAATCATCTTGAATTCTTCATTGGTCAAAAGATGGCATTCGTTAGCTATCAGTGGAAGTTCAGTTAATCCTTTTTTATATGAACTCCCTTCTATATGGTCAATCAGCTTGACAATCAAAAAACGATTGATGTATTCCTCTTGCGAGCTATATTGAACAGGTACGCTTTTATCTGTCTCTATATACTCTGACTCAACCTTGCCTACAATTGTCTCAAAGCCTTTTAATACCTTTACATAACTACCAACAGCAACATTCTTAATTAGCTGACCTTGAAAAATCAAATGGCTATTATTCTTGTCCTTGTCTACAAGAACCTTAACAACCCTTCCATCAACAGAATGAACAATTCCTATTCTAAAGACAGAATTATAAATTGAAATATCCTTATTTTGTTCCATAACCAGAATGAATGTTCTTTGATATTTCTTTAAGCAGGAGATTTATCGTTTTCAAGTCAAAATTTTCTACCAACTCACACAACTCCTTATATTTATCTTGATTTGATTCCTTAAAACTAGATGGTGTCAATATTAAAATATTATTATTGCTGCATCCATGTTCTATTTCCAATTTCTTCTTATATGTTTCTAAGTCTTTATCGCTGTATGCGAAAACCACAATTTGAAGCGTTGGATTTGTGTCAGCAGCACGTTGGGTAATTTTCGCAATATGTTCATCAGCAAAAGAGAAACCCATAACAAATAAAATACTATTCTCACGCTCTAATGCATTAGAATAAATACGCATCAACTCATAAAAATGATAATCTAGAACGCTGGTTCTGAATTTATCTTTTGTCGGATTAATCATGACTATTTGATTATATGCATCAAAAAACTTGTCATATGCTTTATCTGGCAAAAAATGAGCAATGTCATCTGCATCAGTTTTTACTTCATCGTATGTTTTTTCTGTGCCGTCTGCTTTATACAAATCCACAAAATAGGCTTTATCAATCTTTTCAAGAGCCTGTTGAACATAATACATCAGCATAGTATCACTTTGTATTGTTTCGTCTTGTTCTTTCCAGTTAACCGCTCCATGCACTTTTATCAAGTTAAACATTGGAACTTCTGCTTGTTTATGAAACTGCATACTTGACTTGGAAAGGGATATTTGGAAGTTACTCTCGCTATAGGCAGGGGTTAGCGTACCTCGGAAACCGTCATTCAATTCGATTCCTGATTTTTCCAAAGTTTTTTCAGCGAGCAAATCTATATTAGTTGTAAAAAGATTGATTTGCTTGTTTAATAGTTGAGAATTTCTTTTATTCATCAACTCATTACATATGCTGAAAAAATCCGCATAAGCAGACTTTGTTTCCAAGAAGTTGGCATCAATATTTGAAAAATATTGATTTTTTAGAATAACCCCATCACAATATGCCTTATATAAAGATGCTTTTATAACTTCTTTATAAGGCTCTTTACTATTATCTTCTGCCACTTTGGTTAACCATTTTTCAATATTACCCAAAGTGGACAGATATGGTCTGGATATACCAGAGCCATACAGAATATTAATATTAGAAGACTGTATAAAATTTCTAAGAATTTCTAATGTCATAGTTTATGATATTCTAATTTTTTATTATCTGATAGTATCAGTGATTCTGTACAGATTGCAGTGATCGCATGTTACCAAGACACCGCTATCACCAGCTACTAGCTTTTACTTACTTAATAAGTATCAAATCAAAGTACATTAGACGAGTCTTTAATGGCTTATCAGAAACAATACCTCTATATGATTTTTCCTACTCTTCTGTACTGAACATAAAATCAAAACCATTCTTCTTATAAAAAGCCACAGGCACATCTTCATTATAGGCATCAACTACCAAATAACGACAGCCCGTTTTATTATATGGTTCAACAAACCAGGACTTAATAAAGTCCATTACTTCTGTTCCTATATGAAGATGTTGAAATTTTGTCGAAATTCCCAATCTTCCTATAAGTACAGCAGGATATATCAAATCCTGTTTTATATGAGGAACATGCTTTCCAACCTTTTTCTTTCTTGCATTAGGCAAGTACTTCGTGAAAATACTGGCATTTGAGACCGTAAAAGCACATACGATATCTGCCTTAAAATCCTCAAGATAATAACAGTAAGATTTACCAAACAAGTTATCGGCATAAGCCACAGCATCATTATGGAAGAATCCATCCAAGTCTTCATTGCCACATGAAAATGAAATAGATTCTTCCAATATTTCTTTTGTCAATGGTGAAAACACCGTTTTATCTGCTAAAAATCCCATAATACTAACTTAAAATTTTGCTTTTGCCAGAATAGCCTTCATCTCAGCACGCTGCTTTGAGAAATCTATGCTACCACGCTTCTTCAATGTTTCTTCAGCTCTTTCTCTAAAAGCTAAAGCCTCATCACCAGTCAGCATTGGGATACCACTAATTGCTAATGCCATAATCTTATCTCCTTTTTTGTTTATTAATCTGCCGCAAAATTACGTTTTTTTATTGAAACCACCAAGAAAAAAGCCGAAAATCTGCAAGCTATTAGCAAATTACGCGTATATCACCAATACAGCGTCCCCACTATATTCCAAGTAGTTACACCTATCAGTTTTTTGAAAAAAGTTATTTTTGTATCGTTTTTAGGGTGAAGGATTGCTAAGCACACTCCTTCACCTCATCGGATTTCTCAACATAGTAACATGGAAACATAGACTTATAGTCCTTATCCCCATCTTTCATGCGGGTAAGGATGTCTTCAATGTATCTTCCAAAATTTAAATTATTCATTTTGCAGCTTTCATATAAAGAACACATAAAAGCTAAGTTCTCCGCAGCCTCATGACTACCAGCCTTGCCCCAGTTGCGACGTCCCATGGCAATATGACGGAAGCATCTCTCAATGGCTATGTTGTGGATTTCAATATCTCCACTTTTGAGGAAGAGTTGGAATGCCTCTTTGTCATCAAGCACATAGTTGACTGCTCGCATCAGGGTGTGGTAAGATGCTTCCATCAGGCAATTCAAATGGAACCTCTACAATTTCTCCTTGATTTACTCTAGTTACAGCCATTTTGATATTGCTTTAATTGTTCTTGGCGACTTCTTATGCTTATATTGTCGATAATCAATATTCGACAAATCAGGATGTTCCATTTCATCCCAAGATGGGAATTGTGACAACTCTGCGGAAAGTTCTGCATCCGTCTTAGCACGATACTTACTACGATATTCTTTTACCGGCTTACCATTAAGAATAACTAAGCAGGTGTATAATTTATCAATATCCTTAGAAGAATATATTGCATCCATAAGACAATGTCTCATTTCCTGAACAGACAAAGAAGATCTTACGGTCGGAGTAGGCTCAGCAACCATACCAGCCGCAGCATTATCTTCTGTTATTTTATATCTATTTCCTTCCATACCTTTGTATTTTATGTTAGATGCCGCCAAAATTACGCTTTTTTCTTGAAACCACCAAGAAAATCACAAGAAATCTGCAAGTTATCAGCAAATTACTACAAAATCAACTGTGAACTATTAACAGTAAACTATAAACTACTATTCCCCAGGCGGTCCCAGCCCGCACAACCTGGCGAGGGCTTTGATGCCCCGCCAACCTTGTAGCGCAGCGGTTCTGAGCACCGGAGGGCGGTTTTCCTCTTCTTCCCTGAGGGGAGAAGACCGAGATGAGAGGTGGAGCCTTCTTTAATGGTAAAGAAGGACGGGATGATTTTAGAAAAACAGCACTGAGTGCGGTTACATCCTCTCTCTTCGGGCAAGAGAGAGGCTTGGTGAGAGATGTGGAGTCCTCCTTGGAAGGAGGAACTAGGTGGTTCGAAGAATTTCACTCCCATCCTCCCCATACCCCCCATCTTTCGCTTCAAAGATGACGCTAGGTTCATATACCTCTACCGTATGCCATGCCCCTTTAGGCACCTGGCAGGCATACACCCCATTCTTCGGATTAAGATGGATTCTCTCAATCTCTTGATAAGAAACCTTTCTTACGGTATCCCCACCATCCTGAAGATACGATACCACCTCCTCGTATATCACTTCATCCATTCTGCCACAAAGACAGATGACACTCTCTGATGAGTTCGGATGACGATGTATCGCCACTTCTGTACCAGGTAGCAGAGCATTGAGCATTCTCTGGCTTTGATCCTCTGCAGTTGTACGAAGATCATAGTTCTGGCGCAAGCGAGGATTCTCCTTTGCCTTGGCAAAAAGAGAATCCAAGAAATCTTTGTTTATCTCTAACATAAATCGCGTCCTTTAATACCAACAGTCATCAGCATACCTATTCCACATCCTACCACACTACCTAGCGTATTATGAAACAAATCATCGAATTCACACAGACCTCGCTTGAAAAACAGTTGTGAAAGTTCTATACAAGCAGAGAAAGCAGCACCGAATAAGAATGATTTTAGCAATGCATTCCTAGTACAGATGAAACTTAGCAGGAACCCAAAAGGAATACCTAGCGCTACATTGAGTAGATTTTCCTCAATCAATTCTTTCTGCCCATCAGCAATGGCTACATAACTCCAGAAAGGAGTAAGCATATACATATATGTATCTCCCGATGTTCTATATATCACTGTCGAACCCAATATGAGAAACATATACTCAATAAGCAAAGTGGTCATTACACCTATTCTTGCTTCTTTGAGATTCTTAGCAAATGCAAATACTAAAACGATAATGCCGCTCATTACCAGAAATGACAACTGCACAACCATATTAGGTATGTCTTTTGAAACATCAGCCAAATGCTCAATAGAATACTCAACAGGATTACTCATATAACACCGACATTTTTTTATTCTTTTTATCTTTCTCCCTAAGTCATAACCACATAGAGTTGTCTGTAACCTAAGACACACGGGAGAAAATATAAGAAGTACCATTAATCATTCAAAAGATACTTATCAAAATATGATTATTTTATGAAATGTTTGATAAATCCATTTACGATAAAGAAACAAACATTGATGGCAGCAGATACCTTATTTATCTTCTCATCTTGGGTTTGAATTTTCCACACTTGACGGATACTCTTCCATTTGTTTGAAGACAAAGATTGTTTCATGACTCGATAATGAGAAAGGACCTCATTGAGTCCATAGCAATCTCTTCCCTTGCGCATTAACATCAACCATGTTGCATAATCCTGCCCACCTCTTCTTAAGGGCATACAAAAATCGCCAGTCTTATTTCTATCAATAAGGACTGTAGAAGTTGCTATCATAGTGTTATGAAGCAAGAAGTTATAAGTTATCACTTCTCTGACATTGCGAACAGAATTTAAAGGCTTATCCTCTTCGTCTATACAATCCAACGCAGTACATGTAATTGCAGCCTTTTTCTCCTTTAAGAAGGCAAGCTGTTTTTCCAACTTACCCTCACACCATAAATCATCACTATCCAAGAAGGCGACATATCTACCTTTAGCCAATTCCAATGCTTTATTACGAGCAACGGCAGCACCTTGGTTAATCTCCTGCTTATGATAGATAACATTCGGATATTTGGCTGTATATCTGGCAATAATTTCTGCAGAATTGTCTTTCGAGCAATCATCAACCAAAATAATCTCGTAATCTTTGTACGATTGCTGAAGAACAGAAGCAAGAGTCCTGTCTATAAAGCGAGAGACATTATAGACAGGAGTAATAATCGATACAGTTTCGTTGTTATATTGTACCATAAAAACTTAGTAAATAGGTGTCAGCCAATCCATTCGGTTAGCCAATTTACCACGTACACAATCCAAATAAGTCAAATGAAGACGTTTGGTAACTTCTCCTTGCTCACCAGTTCCGATAGCGTATCTATCGATCGTATAGATTGGAGTAATCTCCATAGCACTACCACAAAGGAAAGCTTCATCAGCCATATACAACTCTGTACGATCAATAGTACGTTCCTCTACTTTTAAGCCCAACTCTTCCTGAGCCAAACGGATAATAGTATCACGAGTAATAGACTCCAACACACTATCTGTCAAGCGAGGAGTAACCAGAGTATCACCCTTTACCATAAAGAAACAACTACCTGGACCTTCAGCAACCTTACCTGCTTCATTCAAGAAGATACATGTATCATATCCATTGCGCAAAGCTTCACGTTGTCCAACACGGCTGTTGATATAGTTTGCACCACATTTGATACGTGGGCTAAGGTTCTCGTCCGAGATACGTCTCCAAGAAGTAACGCAGCAGTTCAATCCCTTTTTGTTATACTCAGCACTGGTTCTACCACGTGGAATTGGAGCCACAAACATTTCTACAGGACCATCGGAGCCCCAACTACCAAATCCATCCACAAACAAAGTTTGGCGAACACTCAGGTTCTCATCATATTCATTAGCCTGTACCGTATCAACCAAAGCCTTCTTGAAATCATCCTTGGTATATTTCAAATCAAATTGGATTAATTTGGCAGAACGGATCAAGCGATCATAGTGATCACTTAATCTAAAAGCATAAAGCTGTTTGGTATCCTCATTCCAATAACATGGAATACCTTCAAATACGTTCAATCCAAACTGTGATGTTGGAGACAAAACATTCACCATAGCATCATTTACATCAAGAATCTCGCCCTTAAGCCAGATTCTTCTATGAGCAACATCGTACTTCATATCAAATATCTTTTAAAAATTAGTTTATTCTTCATCAGGAAGATGAGCAATTCTCTTCACTTCCTCATCATCCAATTCTGCAGATTGCTCCGCACTCATACCCTCTCTCTGGTCTTCATTGATATTCGCACTTTGGAACACTTTAATTACAGACCACCAAAGAATTTTGATATCAATCCAAACTCCTTCTTTCTTAAAGAGATCTACATACTGACCATCATAGGTAACCTTCTCATCCCATGAGTTCTCATTTCTACCTTTACATTGAGCCAGTCCAGTGATACCACCCTTTACCTGGAAACGCTTTTTATATTTCTTATTCAGCGTATCATAATCTCCAAGTTCGTATGTAACACATGGACGAGGACCAACAACAGAGATGTCCCCCATCAGAACGTTAAAGAATTGCGGTATCTCATCAAGACTCGTTTTACGAAGAAATGCACCCACCTTAGTGACGCGAGGGTCATTATCATAAGAGAACAATCCAGTACCTTGTTTCTCTGCTCCCACACACATAGAACGGAACTTCAACATTTTGAACACTCTTCCATCCTTGGTTCTTCTTCCTTGCTTAAAGAAGACAGGACCTTTAGAATCCAACTTGATGGCTATAGCAACCACAATCCAGACTGGAGTAAGCAGTAGAATTGCGATAGAGCAGGAAATGATATCAAATGCTCTCTTGATAAAAAGATTGAGATTATACATATGTATATAGACGTTTAAAATGCAAAAGTATGGAAGAGATCATCAAAGACCTCACCACGCTTAATCACTTCTGTATGCTCACCACAAATATCAAGCACAGGGAAGTTAGGCAAGATAAATGGTGGCTTCATCACTAACGAATAACTACCACAGTTACTGATTACTATAGCATCATTCTTGGCAAGCTTACCTTGATAATTGCGATAAAGAACATCACCCTCTATACAGGTGAATCCTACAAAATCCAGATTATCATATTCCGCCTGTTCATTACCCATGGCAATGACTTCCATAGGTGGATTGACACCACTCATACTGATGTTCTTCTGACTACCCAATACGGTCGCAAACTTCTTACCTCTTACATCCTTGATTGTTTTGACTGTTCCCACAAACTTCATGCAGTCACCCACTACCGCACTTCCTGGTTCTATCAGCAGTTCTGGTTTAAAATCCTTATCTGCGAAATAATCAGCAAATACTGTAGCTGCAGCCTTTGCATAATCCATATAACAAGGAATCTCATTGGTAAACTGCGCCTTCAATGAATCGGCCATCTTACCAAACAAGCCACCACCAATATCAATTCTTTCAGGAATGATTCCCAATCGATCCATCAAATCAACCATACCTTTGGCTCGTGCAGGCCAATACTCTATCTGACGCTTGGCAAAGTGACACTGGAAATTGACAAAGTGAACATTAGGAGTATTCTGAACAAAGTACAAAACTTCCTTAAAATCATCACTATCAACATCAAATCCGAAACGGCTTACTACACCATCTCCCACTTCATAATTGCAACGAATTCCAAGATGGATTGTTATATTTGGATGACGCTTTACTATGCCCTTGACTATCTCCAACTCATCTAAAGAGTCAATATTGTCAGTACCACCAGCAACAAGGAACTCTTCTAATTTCTGAGGGTTCTTGATAGGACCATTCCAGATGATTCGTTGATGCTTAACGCCACAACGAAGAGCTATCTCCATTTCCATTTCAGATACGACTTCAGCGTAACCGCCCAGTTGATCTACGATTTTACAAAACTTTGGAGTATAGTTAGTCTTATAGGAATAAGCAATATTGAAGTTCGGATAGATACTACGGAAGGTATCTCTCAACTCCAAAAAGTTCTTCTGATATTGCTCGCTATCCAAAAGATAGAAAGCATCACCATATTCTGCACGAAGCTTAGCTATTACACCTTTATTGATTTCCATTATTTCTTTGCATTTATAAGTTCTACTATTTTGTCTACAGAATTCTCCACCTGCTTATGATTGCTGGTAAAATAATCAACAGCAGCTTGGGCTTCTTTCTCCAAATCACGAATTTCACCAATTCCTTCATTGAAAATCTGTCGGATTTCATCAAGGTCAGTAACCTTATCTGTATTGCAGAAACTTCTGCTCACAATAACCATAGAGGATCCTAAACGATAATGCTCTTTCAAGACTGCTGCACCAGGAAGCATTCCGGAATTCATTCTTGCAATACCGCCAAAACCGAAAGGAATACCTTTAGCCTTAATCTTATTCGCCAACAGATCTACAACACCATCCGTAAGAAGCTGGAACATAAATTTCATTCCCATTGCGAGATGCAGATCATTGAGACCGATATGAATCATATCAATTCCAGGAACTTTCAAAATATCATCCAAAAGGATGGCTGCAGAAGGTGTCTCAAGCAAGAGACAAGTCTTAGCTCTTCCACCTACATACTTGATAAACTGTTCAACCTCTTGTACTGTATGGAAGAAAGGCAACATCAAGATGTCTGCACCAGCTTCAATTGTTGCATCAATCTCATCCTTGGAAGAAGGATAATCATCTAATGCATTATGAATAGGATTTACTCGTACCAACACTTTTGCATTGGTAACAGCTTGCTTGATTCTACGTACATCCTCAACAGTATGATGATTCTGCACGGTATCTAAGCCACCCTGCCTAGCATCTTTGCCGATAAATTCCATATCGACAAAGATCCAATCAACACCAGCCTGCTCAGCGACCTGAGCGACTTCAGGTCGATTGGTTATATACATTAATTTCAACATAAAATTTTTATTATAAAGCCACACTGCTGTCCAATAAAAAAGGCAATTCGATCTTTGAAACAGTTGAATTATAGTCTTTTATGCAGTATTTTGCAATGAAACGGACTTGATTTTGTAACTTTGTAGCCAAAAAGAATTGGCAACTATGTTTCAAGACAAATATGTTTTCGCTCAACTTACTGCATTTCTGAATAGAACTCAGTTCAACAACTACGTACGCAAGTATAATGGCAACTGCTACGTGAAACACTTCACTTACTGGAACCAGCTTCTTGCAATGATGTTTGGGCAACTGAGCAATCGTGAGAGTTTACGTGACTTGATATATGACGTAGAAGCACAAGTTCCAGCTTTTTATACTGTGACCACAGCATCAAAGCATGATTCTACAGCAATGTCTTCAATTACGTATGAACCAAATAGTTACTACATTTTCGACAGGGCTTATGATACTTTCAAGGAACTCTATAAGATTCATCTTACAGGTTCCTACAATGTAGTCTGACCCAAAATGAACTTGAAGTACAAAACGGTAAAATGGAAGCGAAGAATGCTGTACGCATACAGATTAGTATTGCCATTATCACTTATTGTCTCGTGGCTATTGTGCACCATGATATGCAATTGAAACGCTCGACATATGAAGTTTTGCAGATTCTAAGCATTTCATTGACGGACAAAACCCACCTAAGAGATCTATTTGATAAGACTTTTTTCAACGATGTCAAAGAACTCGATTATCCCCTGTTTAAGGGACTATTTGATTAATTAATTAACGTGTCCAATTTTTATCGAACACTAATGATCTACCATAACTAATTTACCCTTGTTAGTCATCATTACATGATAAAAATTAAAAATCTCCCGAATTTGCTTATCATTTTGATGCTCATATCTATTACTATGAGTTAAAGCTGTTCCTTTATGTAAAAACTGATACAAAGCATCATAAGAATAATCCCAATGTTTTTTTGGAATAAAAATTATGGTAACATTGCTCATTATTTCACAAAACCAAAACCACACATCATCAGCTAATGGACATAAAGACAGAAATATCTGTGAATCAAATAAGATTTTCTTATCAATTTGATTGGGAGGGTATAATACTGCACCAAAGCCACAAGGGAAAATTAGAGATTTACCTTGTTCTGCAGTATATAACGATTTCCATTTTTCATATTCACAAGGGTATCCATTTTTTATTATAGGTCTGCTGGCATTCAAACAACAAACAGCGCCAGGAGAGCTACAACTGGCCTCCAACAAGCTTTCAATAGTTTTTTTATTATAAATTATATCATCATCTACAGTTATAATATAATCATTAGGATAAGCTTTCATCACTGGTATAAGTTTAGTATAAGATCGTATGTCTTCACAAAACATAAACTCAACACCTTTTGCAATTAAAGACCAAAGTTTTATCGGAAGATTATTTTCATTCCATTTTTTATGGTCAACACACACTACAATCTTTTTAGGACATACAGATTGTCTTAAGATTGAAACCAAAGTATAATAAAGAACATTACTTTCAATTCTTCTACCATAAGACGTCAAGGAAACTATAACATTTGCAGCTTCATCAACATTTAATTTTGGAACATTATATATGTGCAAATCCACCAACCATTTATAAATATAACCTTTTATTGCACATAACAATACTAATAATTTCGTTTTCATCTGTCTAACAAATTATACCATTTTTCTAAAATAAGATTTATATCAAATTGACTTGACTTAACTATTGCGTTTCTACTGAATTCAGAACGACAACTAGGCGAAGTCATTATTTTTTTTAAACATTTGATATATTGCTCTTCATCTAAATCTTTAATCAAATAACCATTAAAACCATTCACAACAATATCTCTAGGACCGCTAGGAACATCGTATGCAATACATGGTAATCCACAAATGCAAGCCTCTAACAAAACCAAAGAAAAAGACTCTATTCTTGTAGCAGTCGCAAATATTGAAGATTTCAAATACTCTTTTAATATAGTATCTGATGGCTTATGCAAGAATATACGATCGGTCATTTTATTCTTAATTATAAGCTTCTGTAAATTATCCCCTTCGCCATCATCTTGTCCGTAAATATGTAAAGTCCAAAAAGGAATCTCATTAAATACTTTTGAACAAATATTAATAAGAAGATCAAAACCTTTTCCCTTCTCTAACCTTCCAACAGATATGATTTTGTTTGAATTTTCTAATACCTCGTGACTTATGGGAGAGCTGCAAAAAGTAGAAGGATTTGGAAGCAAACAAACATGCTTAGTATATTTAATATATTCATCAACATCCATACTATTTATAGAGATAACGTTATACTTTTTCAAAGATATACGATCATATAGTTTCAATATCAATGGAGAAGGATGAAAATAACTCAAATGCATCCATGCATAAAAGCGTTTATCATATTTGCGTAATACAAGCGAAGTTAATGTAAATGCCATTGAAGACGAAGTTATAAAGAAATCAAAATCATTTCTTTTAATTCTATCACGAAGACATTTAATTATCTTAAAATATCCCAGCTTTCTTTTTATACTAGACAACTTATAAGAGATGCCAAAATCTTCCTTCTTAACAGATTCTTCTAAAGGAAAATAACTATCCGAAACATATGGAGTCAAAATTGTAACATCATATTTCTGAGACAATCGATTGGCTATAAATGACAACATTCTTTCGCCTCCGCCAATATTTGACAAATCTCTAGCTGTAAAAAACACAATTTTTTTCATTACAAAAAGGTTTTACATTTATTTACATATTTATGTATATAAAAAATAAACACAATCAACATAGGCTCTATAGCATACATAAAATCTAGCCCCTTAGCATGAACAAATAGAAGATAGATAAATAAGATAATCTCAAAATGACGCTTCTTAAAATTGATATGTTTGAAATAGCCCATTATAAATTTCCAAACAACATATAAAGAATAGCCAACAAAGACAAATCCACCATAAAAAAGTTGTCTCAAATAGCCAATATCTACGTGTCTATAATAGCTTCCATCAGCATTTAAAAATTTTCCATCGCCTACAAGAAACGTAAAGAAAGAAAAATGTTCTGTCCACATTTCTAATACACGATTGGTACTACTTGATTCGGCCTCGCCAGATTCTTTATAATTGTAAAATAACTGAAAGGCATATCTAAAGACACTATCATCCAGTAACAACTTTATGCTTTCTGGCAAGAAACTATAAATAGCACATACAACCAAAATACAGATGACAAATGCTTTCATTATAATCCAAAAAGTTTTTTTTCCTTCCTCTAAAATCAAATATACAATTGCTAAAGCAAAACCAACAAAACCAGTTCTGCCAACAAACATATTAGCAGCAAAAAGAGCAAGTATTACAAATAGGAACTTAACAGACTTAGACTCCACGTACATTTTCATAACAAATATAGCCATAAGACCATAAACTACGGTCAGACCATGAAATTGCTCTCCCGCTAATGCTAACCCACGAAAAGTTCCGTAATCTAGATACTGCGCAGAAACTTCTTTAATGTTCTCAAATTGGAATTTTTGTACTAACATCAAAAAACTCGGACTAGCAAATGCTATAAAAATAATAATAGACTGGACAATAAAAATCCAATTTAACATTTCTATAGACTTAGATTTCTTGAATAGAAATAAAAGAGAATTCAATATTAAACAATCTATATAAAATATTATTAACTTGAAAATTGAATCTACGTAGTTGAAATCATAGGTCTCATGAGCCAAAGGAATTATAATAACAATTAATAAATACAAAAATAATGAAGTTAATATTCTCCTAGATGCCTTGACTTTTAATAACTTAAGAAATCTATGTCTACAAGGAGGCAAAATCAGCAGGAGAAGACATAAAATTCCTGTTGCAATAAATCTTGTATTAATACCCAGTAAGTTAAAGCCAAAAAACAAGAAGAACAACAGTAAAAAATGCAATATAAAAACAAAACTTTTCCACATATCTAGCAAATATAATAAATAGGATCAGCCCCTTTTAAAAACCTCTTTAAAAGTCTTAAGAAACACCGAACGCCCAATCTAAAAAAGTCAAATGTAATGAAAAAATAAAGAAATTCTTTAAAATTATACACATCCATTGAAAGATAACATGCTTCCAAAATACCTTTTTCAGAGGTTAAACCCTTTACTTGTTTAATAGTATCTAAATTTATACTTTTCTTAAAAAGATTATCAGCAAACTTATTCGGCAAAATCATATTGGCATATTTTTTGCGACATAAAAGAACTGACTTTTCCGTAATTGGATTGTTGGGTTGTGAAATTTGAAAATCCGAAATTCTGTATTTTAAAAGCTTTTCGGGCAAATTTGCAAATTCACCAAAAGGAGATAAATCTATCCACAAAGAAAAATCTTCTGCATTCTTAAAATTGTCATCATATTTAATATTATTTTTCTCCAAGACAATACGACGGATCAAAACGGTTGGGTGAGCAAAACAAGTTGAAATTGCTAACTTAGATTTGAGTTCTTTATTATTACAGGGGAATCTCAATTTTCTATAATTAGTTAACTTGGAGCCAAAATATTCTATTTGAGTTCCACAAACAATTACACAAGGATGAGCATTCATGAATGAGACTTGTTTTGCTAATCTATCTGGATAGCATATATCATCAGCATCCATACGTGCTATATATTTACCTGTAGCTAATCTTAGCCCTCTATTTAAAGAATAAATTAACTTTCTGTTTGAATCATTTGCATAATAGCGTATTCTTTTGTCAGAAAAGGCTCTGACAACGTTTTCTGTATTATCAGAAGACCCATCGTTAATAACTATCAATTCCCAATCTGAATAGGTCTGATTAATAATGCTTTGTATAGCTTCACCTATTGTAAGCTCAGCATTATAAGCTGGAAGAACTATAGAAACATCAACCATTATTTTAGCAAACTAATATCATCAAATTCCGTTAACCATGTATTATAAAAATTGAGACACTTATTATATTTATTATCAACAATAACTATCTTCAATCCCATAATAATTCCTAAAATTAGCCCATGCAGACGTGTAGTATAAATCGTATCATACTGACTTAAGAAATCTATCCCTTTTCTAATATACTTCTGTCTATTATTACGTTTATTAAGACCATACATAGGATCAACAAATCCTCTAAGGACAGGAACATTTTGCATCTTTACGGACAGAATTTTAAAAAATTTAGTCAAGAAAAGATGAGCACGTAGCAAATATGTATTATTAGAATAAGTAGGCCAATCTTTCACATCGCATCCTGATGGGATGAATGTACTAGAACAACAACCAACTTCAGAATCTGTCCGCAACATAAATAACGTTTTATGACCTTTCGCAATAACGGGAATTTTTACAAAAAAAGCCATATCTGGTATCAACAACAGCTTATCTTTTGAAATATATTTAGCTAACAGATCAAAAGAATCTTTATCACGCAAACAAATCGTCACATCTGGATGTTTTTGATATATGGCACAATCCTGCTCAATTAAAGATTTATCATTATACCATACAGTTTGCGGAAATACAATTATCTTTTTATTAGTATAGCGTTCCGTAATTTCATTTCTGAAATCTTGGCATTCTCTATACAAATCTCCCCAATTACCACCACCATGAAAGAGTATTACATTAATTTTTTCCAAATTAACGTCTTTAAAATTAAAGAGATTTGACGAATATTTGCATTTCGAATTAACATTATCTTTCAAAAAATTAAGCTCGCCTTCCCAAATTAAATTATCACCAATATTACAATGATTAGGGATATCCAAAAGAGCATAGTCCTCATTAATCTTTGGGACTAAATTTCGGATTATTATTTCTTGAAGTTTTTCGATATTTCTATTATTCATAAAATTTAATTTTA
>ERZ1034973.1197-NODE-1197-length-15676-cov-9.908329_pt1 | contig 15676 bp, 18 predicted proteins | sample MGYA00520686_ERZ1034973 | MGnify/ENA primary metagenome ERZ1034973 (study PRJEB33766, sample SAMN09781775) | gut metagenome | biome: gut microbiome | host: Homo sapiens | place: Madagascar | study: EMG produced TPA metagenomics assembly of the PRJNA485056 data... | reverse complement strand
TTCGCACTTTAATTAATTCAATCGCCAAAAATCTTCACAAATTGCAAATCTGCCTATGCTTTTATTTTTTTGCAAAAAATTCGACATTAGGCTAAATAAAATTCAGCCCATAATTCTTATGCAGAATTTAAAGCCGCATTTGGTTAATTTATCATCCATTATGTAACAAACATTTTACCGCGATTTAACATAATACAATTGTACAAAACTGAAAAAAAGTCGTAGATTAATTGTGGAGGCGTTTTATGATATATCTTCTTGAAGATGATGATTCAATCCGAAAACTGGTTGACTACACCTTAAAATCTCAAAATTATCAGACGGAAAGTTTCGCGCTTCCTTCCGAATTCTGGAAAGCGATGGCTCAAAAACCTGATTTGATTCTGCTGGATATAATGCTTCCTGAGGAAGATGGAATTTCAATTCTGAAAAAACTAAGGGCGAACAAAGAAACTTCCGGGATTCCTGTAATTATGCTTACCGCAAAAGATTCTGAATTTGACATTGTTACCGGACTTGATTCCGGCGCAGATGATTACGTTACAAAACCTTTTGGAATGATGGCGCTTCTTTCGCGCATAAAAGCAGTTCTGAGGCGTTACGAAAAAAACAATGCGGCTCAGGGGGACACAAAGGAGCTTTCACTTGGAAACATACGGTTGAACGAAAGCCGGCACACGGTTTTTGCAGGAGAAAAACAGATTTTTCTTACGGTAAAGGAATTTGACCTTCTTGCGCTGCTAATTGAAAACAAAGGAAATGTGCTGACGCGCGAGCAGCTTTTGAATTCAATATGGAAAATTGACGCCGACATTGAAAGCCGGACAGTTGATGTTCACGTAAGGACTTTGCGGCAAAAAATCGGGGACGATGAAGGAAAAATAATTGAAACTGTACGCGGAATCGGTTATAAAATCGGCTGATTCTTGCGAGGACACACTCCACTGCCCTTGCAGTTTGTCTTTAATTTTTACGGGAGCAAGCGATGAAATCAAAATCTTTGACATTCAGAATTTTTTTAAGCACTTTTTTTGTCGGCACACTGATTTATTTTTTATGTGCGCTGATTTTTATTTCAAACATCTACAGCTATTTTGAACGGAAAATTTTCAGCGAGCTTGAGACACAAGCCGTTTTTCTTGAACAATACCTTGCAGATTCAAACCTTGCCGATTTAAAGAAATTTAATTCCATAAAAAACAGGATAACTTTAATTCATAATGACGGAACTGTTTATTTTGACAATATGGTTGACGCGTCAAGGCTGGAAAATCATAGCTTAAGGGAAGAATTTGTCGCCGCAAAAGAAAAAGGAGCGGCAAAAGTCTCGCGGTATTCTTCTACAATGACAGACAAAACACTGTATTTTGCAAAATCGCTTCAAAACGGCGATGTGCTCCGCATTTCGTGCGACCAGCATTCTGTTGCGGTCCTGGTTCTTGGAATGAGCCAGACGCTTCTGATAATGCTTGTTCTTGCGGTTATAATTTCTGGAATTGCCGCGGTATGGACTTCAAGGCGGATTACAAATCCTTTGAATCAGATTAATCTTGAAAAACCGGAATCCTGCGCGGTTTACGAAGAGCTTAAACCTTTTACAAAGCGCATCGCCGAAGAAAACTACGAAAAAACCCAGCGCGAAGAACTTAGGAAGCAGTTTACCGCAAACGTAAGCCACGAACTTAAAACGCCGCTTACAAGCATTTCCGGCTTTGCAGAAATTCTAAAGAACGGCGGAACTGACGAAAAGACCACAAAAGATTTTGCGGGCACAATCTACGAGGAAAGCCAAAGAATGATTTCGCTTGTGAACGACATTATAAAACTTTCAAAGCTTGACGAAAAGTCTATCAGCCTTGAAAAAGAGCCCATTGAGCTGCTTGGACTTTCAAAGGAAATCGTGAAAATTCTTTCTGCAAGCGCAAAGGCAAAAAATGTAAAGCTGGATGTTCACGGAGATTCTGGAAAAATAATGGGCGTTCAGCCTGTTATTTATGAGATGATTTACAATCTGATAGACAACGCGATTAAATACAACGTACAGAACGGAACTGTGGAAGTAACTGTAAAAGAAGAAAATCCGGAAAAAGGACATACATTTGGCAATAAGACAGTGATTTCCGTCCGCGATACAGGCATAGGAATTCCAAAAAACGAGCAGGACCGGGTTTTTGAGCGCTTTTACCGCATTGACAAAAGCCGCTCAAAAGAACTTGGCGGCACAGGCCTTGGACTTTCAATTGTAAAGCATGCGGCGAAATTCCACGATGCGGCAATAAATCTTTCTTCAAAAGAAGGCGAAGGCAGCACATTTACAATAACTTTCCCGGGAAATTAGCCGGCAAAAACGACCCGAAGAGTTTTTATTTTATTGTAAAATTTGTTTACATAAAAATTCATAGAACGGTTTGACGCAAGCATATTTCTGTAGTATATTAAAAAAAAGGAAATGCCCGATTTCCGTCGGTCGTCTCCACAGATTTGACTATAAAGCCGTCAAAGTGGGTTCAAGACTTGGCGGCTTTACTTTTTAACTCTTCTTATTTCTTAGGTAAGAAAGGGTTGCGACAACTGCACTTGCAACAGCAGCGATGCAATTGATAATTGCCGACACTGCTGAAATAAGCTCTAAAGTCATACACAAGTCCTCCCGGTTTTCAGATTCCAGAAACCTGGTTGAGTTCGGGAGACGCCGCCTTAGAAATCAGGCACTTCCAGTAAATTCATTATAGCGTATTTTATTACTACTGTATATATGTAAAGTTATAAAAGCGGTGTTGTTGCTGGGTTCTATTTTGCATGATTGCCGGCTCAAGTTCAGCAATGACAAGGATTCATGCCTCAATAATCTTTTTTACAGGAAATCTGCATAAATTTTCCACTTTTTTCTTCATTTATCGTGATAATTTTCTCTCCATGTTGTATAATGATAAGAAAAAGAAACCGTTCAAAAATCGAACGGCAGATGGAGAAAGCAATGAAAATCAACTTCTTTACTACCCCCCCCCTCACACCCAGACTATTCACAACATTAGTGGCAACGCTTTTGCTGTTCACCGGCTGTATGACCGGAGATGACAGCAAAACTACAGAATATAAGCTCTCGTTCAGCGCAAACGGCGGAACAGGCGAAATGGAGAGCATAACAAAAGAGGAAAATGAGAAAATAAATCTTCCTGCCGTAAAGTTTTTCAGAACAGGCTTTGAGTTCTTGAACTGGAATACTGTGGCAGACGGAAGCGGCACAGCATACGCAGACAGTGCGGAATTCATATTCAATGCAGACACAACGCTCCATGCGCAGTGGAAGGAGAAAAAGGCAGCACCTTCAAATCCGGAAAATCCTTCAACGCCAAAAACAACTTACACCGTAATTTTTGACGCGAACGGCGGAAACGGCACAATCGCAAGCATTTCTGTGGAAGAAGGAAGCGAAATTACACTTCCGGAAAACACATTCACAAAAACTGGATATAGTTTTGCAGGCTGGGCGACATCCGCCGATGGAAATGTTTCATACTCCGATAAGGCAAAAATCTCCATAACCGGCAACATCACACTTTACGCAAAATGGACTGAAATCACTTATACAATCACCTACGAGGCAAACGGCGGAACGAATGCAGACAAAAATCCTGCAAGCTACACTTTCGAAACAGAAACAATAACGCTCCTTGCTCCATCAAGGGAGTCTTTTAACTTCGAGGGCTGGTACACAGACAGCGAATTCTCGGAGACAAACAAAAAAACAGAAATCACAAAAGGCTCAACCGGCAACATTATGCTCTACGCAAAGTGGACGGTTGCGGCGGAAAATGCAGTCAACGCAATAAACAGTCTTCCAACCGGCGAGCACAAGATTGCGGTTACAGGTCAAATAACAAAAGACAATCTGAACGGCGTAATAGAGGCAATCAAAGGCAATTCAAACGGTGCAAAAGTCTATCTTGACCTTGGCGGAATAACAGTAGATTTTTATGATTGGATAAAATGTTCATTTAAGGAGTGTGAAAATCTTATCGGCATAGTGATTCCGTCAATCGAACCGCCGAATAATGAAAGTCAATATATCTTGATTCCAGACTTGATGTTTGAAGGCTGCAAGAACCTTAAAACCGTAATCATTTTAAACAGTTCAGGTGAATATAAGATAATTACATTTAAAGACTGTACATCTCTTGAATACGTAGAGATTCCCACAAGCATTGTTTGTATATATGGTGATGCTTTCGACGGCTGCACGGCACTTGAGACAATCACATATAAAGGCACAGTCGAGCAATGGAAGCAGGTCAAAACTGATTATAAGAAAGAAAACTATAAACTCATGTCCTTGAATGTCCAGTGCGAAAACGGCACAGCAAGCGGTTCTGATTTAATAAAAGAGTAAGAAAAAATGGCGGCTCGTTTGGGGCTGCCTGAATAAAAATATCAAATAGGAGAAATTTATGGCAGAAACATCATCTTCAATAGCGCAGCAATTTACAGGACTTCCGATGTCAGATCTTATCGGAGGACCGCTTATGGCTGTTTCAGAGGCGAACGGCAACATGGCAAAAAAGCAGACGCAGTTCCTGTTCGACACCTGCTTTAAGGCTTCAAAAGACAACGATTCCGTAGAGCCGATTATGATAAAACTGAACATGACGCGCGCGGTTCTGTCATTCAGCGATGACGGTACAACTCCTTCAACAAGCTACTTCACCACGACAATCGACCTGCCTCTGCTTACCGTAATTCCTCTGAACAATCTGGGCGTGGATTCAGCTTCCGTGAATTTCGAGATGGAAGTAAAATCTGCAAGCTCCGAAGACATCAAGGAAACGTCCAAGAGCAGCACGGAGGCTAAGGCTTCAATAACAGGAAAAGCCGGATGGGGACCGTTCTCTGTTTCAATTTCGGGCAACGTGAGCTATTCTTCCGAAGACTCGCGCACGCACGACACCCACTACGAGAACAGCAACACCGCAAAATATTCCGTTAGCGTTCATGCAGGGCAGCTTCCAATGCCAAGAGGAGTGAACACAATAATCGATGCGTACTCAAAGAGCATCCAACCGGTTCAAAACAGCATAGTAAAACAGAGTGGCGGAAAAGCGGAATGACGGAGTAACAAAAAATGGCAGAGAATGAAAAGATAGACAGAACTTTCCTCTCATCTCTTTCTTCTGGACATAGCATTGAGTCGCTCATAAGCGCGCCACTGACCGCAGTTTCAAAGGCGAACGCCATGATGCTTGGCGGACAGGTGCAGTTTATTCTTGACTACTGCTTTAAAGAAAAAAACGGAAGCCACGAGCCGGTGATGATAAAGATGAACTTTTCAGGTAACACGCCGGACGGCTGTTTTTACATTCCACTGATTACAATTCTTCCGCTGAACAATCTTGCCGTTGATGAAGTGAGCGTAAAATTCAATGTGGAAATCACATCCGCAAAAACTCATCTTTCAACGCCTAGCAATACGAACGAAGCCAAACCCGAAGTAATACATAAAAAATCCAGAATCAGCGCAAAAATCGGAGCAGAAGAAAACGGAAAAGGAAAAAGGCATAGAAAATCCGGCGGAATTTCCGTCTCGCTCAAGGCAAAGCAGATTCCTCTCACAAAAGGAATAACGGCGATAATCGACCTTTACTCAAAAAACATAATCACATCAAAAAACACGGAAAAAGAACAGGAGAGAAAATGAACCATACAAACACGATTGCGTGTCCGTCATGCGGAGCGCAGATTGTATATGACGTGTACGGACTTCTGGGCGGAAAGAAATTTATCTGCCCCGGCTGCTCTCTTGCCGTAAGTCTTGCCTCAGAAAGCCGGGAGACCGTACAGGACGCAATGGACAAATATGAAAAATTAAAAGAAAGTTCACGCAACAGAGGCACGGAAAATGAAACTCTCTGAATTCCTTGTTGAGATAAGAAAAGCCGTAAATTCCGCCGCAAATGCGTTGACCGAAAGAAATATAGAATTCTTCAACAAGTATTTTGAGGAAAAAAGAATTTCTGAAACGGAAACCGTGCGGGTTCCAAAGACCGTAAGAATGGACTATCCGATAGCGGCTGATGACGGAAGCATAAAGATGAAGCGGCTGGACGTGCCTGTAATCTCACTGATTCCTGTAAGCGGCTCAAGACTCGGCAAGGCGACATTCTCGCTAGACTGCCAGATTGACGACGAGCGAGGTGATGTTACAGTTTCATTCCCCAAGAAACTTTTCGGCGATGCAAAGAACAACTGCCATCTGGAATTTACCGTAGTTCCCGACGAAGCCCCCAAAGGAATCAGCACAATCATAGAAAACTACAACACACTGATACAAAAACAATTGGAGGAGTAGGAAGAGGGATGGAAGATGAAGAAATTTTTAGGGAAATAGAAAAAGAATATGGAGAACTAAAAGGAGGATTCGTTGAGGACTCAAATTTTTATAAAAGAATATTAAATGAAATAAAGGTTTATATTGAATCCATTCTTAGAAATGCATGTATGCCAATATATATAAGAGAGAAAAATCATGTAATACTGGAATTAATCAGGATTTATCTCGGCTTTGATTTCGGACCAATAAATTCAACGACCGTTTACTATGGAGCTGCTGTTCACACGGTTATAAAAAATCATCTATTAAAAAATATAGAAAAACTTTATAATGCTTTGGATGATGTTTTTATTTTCTATTTTGACAAATTCCCTTCTCCTTATGGTTTTATATATCCAAATTTCCAATGTATTTTCATAAATGAAAGTATTTATATGAAAAGTGGTTTCTTTAATGGTTATAAAAAACTATTCAAAAATAATGGTTATGAAAAGATTGCAACTGTATTTCATGAATTATCACATATCGCGCTTAATACAATGGATTTAGAATATGGTGTATATAATTGTACTGTAAAACTAACAACTCCTGATCAAAAATGCAGAAATGCGGACAATTGGGGATATTTACTTACTCTAATATACCTTTTAATACAAATGGATACTGATGAATTCTTAAAGTTCTATGACTTAGATCGAAAACATTTTAATTTTTTTGATTTTCTACATTCTTTTAGGTCGGGTCCTGACAAATATTAATTCATCCATTTTTTTTCACACCAAAAACATTTTCACCAAATTAACAAGCAATTTGATTCCGCAAAGAATAATCACAATACCGCAAATGTGGTGTTCAGCCATTTTGATTTCCCGCGATTATTTAAATATGTTTTTTTAGCGCCTCGATGTAGCTTTCGGCATATCTTGAAAGAATCAGGTTCTTTTTTGTGATTATTCCGACCCTCATTTTTTCGTTAATTTCCAATGGCCGCGCGATTATGTTTTCTCCGTTCAGCTCTTTGCTTATGATTCCGGAAGAAACTGTAAATCCGTCCAGACCTATCAGAAGATTGAATAAAGTGGCGCGGTCCCGGACGCAAATTGTTTTGTTCCTGTCAATTGAAGAGAACGGCTCTTCTGAAAAATAAAATGAATTGTGGGCGCCCTGTTCAAACACAAGATACGGAAAAGGCGTTAAATCTTCAACTGTAACCGATTTTTTACGGCACAGAGGATTTTTGTCGCTTATAAAAACATGGGGCTGCGCGGTAAAAAGCTCGGTAAAGACAAGTTCGTTCCTTTTTAAGAGTTTTCCTATGACTTCTTCGTTTTTTGAACTTAAATACAAAATACCGATTTCGCTTCTTAGGCGCATGACATCTTCAATAATTTCAAAAGTCTGGGTTTCGCGCAAAGTATAATTGTAGCGGTCGCCGCCGAATTTTCGGATAACATCGACCATCGCATTTACCGCAAACGAATAATGCTGGCACGAAACGCTAAAAACCGGCGCCTGACGCTTTTTTCCGGCATAAGTTTCTTCAAGCAAATCCGCCTGTTCAAGAACCTGCCTTGCGTATCCTAGAAAAACCTCGCCTTCCCGGGTAATTTCTACGCCTTTGTTTGTGCGCGAGAAAATCTTGACCTGCATTTCATCTTCGAGCTGATGAATCGCAAGCGTAAGGCTTGGCTGAGAAATAAAAACCTTCTCCGCCGCGCCGGAAATCGTTTTAGATTCCGCAACGGCTACAGCATACTTTAACTGCTGCAAAGTCATAAAACTTCCCGGCGATAAACGAGCTCACATTCAAAAGAACGCTCCCCTGTGGAAGCAATTTTTCCTTCGACAAGAACGCGGTTTTCTTCCTCAAAAAAAGCGTTGACAATCATTGTATCGCCTTCTCTGATTTCCTTGCAAAAATTCAGTTTAAAATCTGAAATCTGCTTTTTATGGTATTCACCCGGTAGAAAATCCAGGGCGAAATTTATATATTTTGCATTAGTCAAATGGCCATTTCCGTCTATCATTGAATAAAGGATTTTCTGTTCGCCAATCTTCTGCGCATTTTCAAGAATTTTAATTCTTCCCGGCTTGCACACGGATTCAGTCTTAAGTTCCGACGGCGCAAGGAATTCAAATTTTGAAGGGATGACAACTGCGCGTGTTTCAGGATTTACGATAACCCAAAGGCTTTTTCCTTCTATAAGAAGCTCGCCGCTCGACAAATCCCTGAATTCATAGGCACGCATAAGCTGAACACTTTCCGGCTTTTCTTCCCGGACTGTAATCTGGACTTCGTCGTTTTCTTCCGGCAGCCTGTTGATATGAAAGCTTGAGCGGGAAACCATCTGGGCATATCCATGTTCTGCTAAAAAATCCCGGTTCTGTCCGCGGAGCGCATACAAATCTGTAACAAAATCCGCGCAATATTCCATAACTTCCGTTAAATGAATGCGCTTGTCCGGGCCGCATTGCCCAAAAAGAATCTTTGTTTCATTCTTTACCGAAATTCCGTCGGCAGCGAGTTCTGTTTTATAATTTTTTGTCATTTTTAAATCCTTGTCTGCATTTCAGTTTCATTGCAAATTCCGCCGGCAGAACTGAATTTCAGGCGATTTAATTTTCAGATTTGCCGGTCGCCTCAGAAACAGCGGTGGCAAGCTGGTCAGCGCAGGATGTTCCTTTAGCGCCGCACAAGTTACCCTTAAGGAGCTCAACGACTTTAGCCGCATCCATTCCTTCAATCAATTTTGCCACAGCTTTTGTATTTCCAGGGCAACCACCGTAAAACTTTACATCGTGAATTTTTCCATCTTCCAGAGCAAAATCAATTTGGCGCGGACAAACGCCGCTCGGTTTGTAACTAAAATTTTTCATATTCTAAATATAACCATGAATTCAAAAAAAAGCACTTGTTTTTTAGGATAAAATCCTATTTTTTACAATTTAGCCCGGAGCAATTATCAGAATTTCCGTAATTGCCAAAAAATGCGAAAGACTGCATTCCAGACGTTTTTGCCAAGAATACAGCCTTTCGCACTAAGCGCATTTATGCCACTTTTATTTCAATTCTTTTTGGAACGTTCACAGCCTTGCGTGAAACTACAACCGTAAGGATGCCGTTCTTGAACGAAGCATTTATATTTTCGCCGTCGGCATCGTTTGGCAGTGAAAAACTTCTGCTGAAGCCGCAGACTTTTCGTTCACGAATCAACCATTTTGGCTCTTCAGGTTTTTCGTTTTTATCGTTTTTACCGCAATCGCCTGAGCCGCATTTTTCAGCTTTTTTCTCGTCCTTTTTAGAAGAAATTGTCAGAATGTTTCTGTCAAGCTGAATGTCCACATCGTTTTCGGTTCTTCCAGGAAGCTCCATTTCCAAAGTATAAGCGTCTTTTGTTTCCTTTACATCAACTTTAGGAACATAACTTCCGCGGCAGTTTCCGCCGTAAACACCATCAAAATTGTCAAAAAGTGAATCCAAAAAAGAAAGTTCATTCATCATAGTCATGCCTCCTGCAGCATTTATTTTTTAATTTCAAAAGTTTTTAACTTTCATAATATATTATGCAAGAAGCGTGCCAAGTTACAAAAACTAGAAAAATGCGGATAATTCCGTTAATGCCGGCATGGATTTTCGGAGCAAAAAACTTATCCGGGTAATTTTTTACCTTGAGTTAATTTTCCTCGCGTTTTTTGGGTATTTTTTACTCATAAATTTATCAAACTTTTTAATCTTTTATGTCAAAAAGTTTTTTCATATTGTTGCGGAGTTTTTCATTCAGTTTTAATGTCTGCATTTTGCGTTTTGATGCAATGTATTCGTAAATATATTTTAAATTTTCCGGAGAATTTACAGTTCCTTTTACAGGAATCGGCGCGTAAAACGGAGAATCTGATTCAATAAGAAGCCTGTTAAGGGGAACGTAGGAAACCATCTCTTCCATTTCGCTCCTGTTTTTTCCGGAAAAAGTAACAGAACCGTCAAAACTGATGTACCAGCCCATGTTCAAAAAGAATTCAAGCTCAGAGCGGGAATATGAAAATCCGTGTATTACGCCTTTGTTCCATTTTACGCTATGCAAAATATCCATCGTGTGCTGAAAACTTTTACGTGAATGCACTACCACCGGTAAATCAAGTTTTTTTGCAAGAAGAAGCTCCTGCTCAAAAAAGATGCGTTCTTCAATTATCGTTTCTCTGTCAAAATAATCGTGTGTCCGCCCGCCATTTTCTGAAGATTCCCAGTCGTGGTCAATTCCGCATGGACCGAGCGCAACCAGATGTGATGAAAATTCGCTGTCAGAATTTCTGAAGTCGCTTATAGTTTTTTCAAGAAGACTTATGGTCTGAGCGCTTTTTTCAATTGTTTCTGATGTCTGCATTGCGCCGGCACAAAAATAAACAGACTGCTTTATTTTGCGGATAAGGTTTGCTTCTTTTTCTGAGTCAAAAAGGTCCAGGCAATGCGAAATCAATTCTGTACGTTTCCAGATGTCATCTGCGGAAAGTCCTGCGTCAAGCGCAATATTTTCATGCGAACCAAAACTTGAAAGTATATTTGCAACGGCTTCCAGCCCGAATTCCTGCGCTGTCTGATAAAAATTTAAAAATGAATCGGAATACATATCTCTATCTTATCACAAAGCCGGAAATTGTTCATAATTTTTTTCATATCAATTTCCGCTATCTATGACTAAAAAAAAGCCGTTTATCTATAAAAAAAGCCATCTGAATAACTTTTTTCAGATGACTTTTTTATGTTTCAACAAGAATTAATTACTTGATAGAAAGTCCGTGCATTTTTGCTGACTCTCTTAACCATTTTAATGTTGATTCGTATTCGCCTTCGCGAATCTTTGCGCTTTCGTAGCTAGCCTTTAGTTTATCAGCCAAAGCCTGGAATTCATGGTCTTCCACCATTTTTTCAAAGTCCGGTTGATTCAGTCCAAATTTTTCATGCATAATTGCGCCTCCAGCTTGATGTATTTTTGATGTCTTTGGAAAACACCCTTAATATAATAATAATTCAGATTTTAAAAAAATCCACAAAAAAATGCAGGAAATCAGCCCAAATTTTGAATTTTTATCAGTCTGGCCATACAAAAAGATCAGCGCAGTTTCTTTCTCCGCCGGAAACATTTATCTCCTGCCCTGTGCAGAATGTGTTTGTAACCGTAAGAAAATAGCACCATTCGGCGGCTTCTTCCGCAGAAATCCATTTTTTTAATGGCGTGACCTCCATAATTTTTTCCCATAGCTTTGGGTTTTCTAAAACCGGCTTGTTCAATTCTGTGGAAACTCCGCCGAAACACAGGGAATTTGCCGTGGCACGAAAAGCGTTCGCAAGCCGGATTGCGCAGTTTTTCATATATCCGTTGATTCCGGCCTTGGAAGCCACATATTCCGGAAATTCGTTTCCTGTAACAGCAGAGACAGAACTTATAAAAAGCACGGACTTTATTGATTTTTGAAAGGCATATCTTTCCGTAACATTCATTGTTCCAAAAAGATTTACCTGGATGTCTTTTTCTGTTCCGCTCTGAATTCCTGCGTTGTTCACAAGAATTTCAATGTCTTCAAGCTCCGGCAGAGTTTCTTTTCTGGAAATGTCCGCATTAAAATGCGTATAATTCTTTGCTTCGGGGAAAGTTCCCCCAAGAGAATCAGGCTTTAAGTCTATTCCAAAAACAGTATGCCCTTCTTTTAAAAATTTAACTGCCGACGCCCTTCCTATTCCGCAGGAAGTTCCCGTTATAAGAACTTTCATTTTGACTTTGCCTTGATATATTCAAAATATTCGTTGCCAACTCCCTCTGCTTCCCATTTTTTTACAATCCTGTAACCGGCGCCGCTGAAAATCACTTCCGCCAGAAGCTCGAAAACCGCGCCAATCGCTGAGCAGATAAAAACCTGGGGCCATGTCCAGCCGAAGAAGATTTTTGAGACAACAGTGGCAAAAATAAAATTGTCGGCAAGCTGCCCTATCATTGTTGAAAAATAGGAGCGCAGCGCAAATGCAAAAAAGCCGTCCGATTTTACGGATTTGCCAACGAGAGAATTTAAAAGCGCATTTATAACAGAAGAAACCGTGAACGCAAGCGCAGAGCCAAGAACAACATACCATGAACCGCCAAAGGTTGCATTCAGGGCATTGTTTACCTCAATGTTTTCCGTGGCATAAAATTCACCCCACATTCCCGGTGTCTTGCTGAGCAATGCGAAAATTCCGCATACCGAAAGGTTCACAAAAAGCGCAGTGACAGAAACTTCAATGCTAGCCTTGGCGCCCCACCTTTTGCAGATTATGTCCATGCACAAAAACATAATCCAGCTGAAGGTAAAACCGCAGTCAAGCACAACATACTTGAAATTTACAAGCTCTTTGTTTGCAAGAAGATTAGCGCAAACAACTGAAAGAAAAAAAATTGAAACGGTAAGCGAAGGAATGCTTCTAAGCAAAATAGAAATATCCTTCAGCTCCGCTTTAATAAGACTGTGAAATTTTTTCATCACGTCCTCCTTAAGGATTTTAATTTTTTACGCGCAGGAGTTTTTGAGGAATCATAAACTGCGCAGTACAGGAAATATATCAGTTATTTTAAATAAAGTCGAATAAAATTTTATAGGGAACAGGTATATTTGCGGCGGATGTGGAATTTTTATAAAAACCAAAGGAACTTTTTTTAGCGGATGCGGTAGCGCTGGGAGCAATGCCGGAGGCAGTCCGAACAAAGTGAGGACCGCGCGCAGCAAGTTGCGGACATAGCGACGGCAAGCGCCGGAGGTGATTGCCGGACCGCCCGGATTTCTAATCAGTTGCTAAAGCTTTGATTCTATTTCCTTTATTTTCCTTAGGATTTCGGGTTTGTTTTTTGCGCTGTAAAATTCCGCGAGTTTTCCAAGGGCAAGCAAATCGCTCTGCAGCGCAAGGAGCTTGTTTACAGGAAGTTTTTCCGGAATGTATTCAAGAAGAACGCTTCCAGTTATTTCATTGCGCTCGATTTTTTTTACGGCTGGATGATTTCCGACCGCTGAGTATAAAGCAGAATAAATTTCCGCATCCTTAAAAACTTCATTTCGTAAACGGATTCTTCCGGGAAAAAAACTTGAAACTATCATTTTTTCAGTCCAAATTGCTCATGGCATTTAAGCTTATTGCAACTGTTGTGGTGTTGTGAAGCAAAGCCGCTGTCTGTGGTGAAATTGCTCCTGCAAGTCCGCCTGCAATGAGCATTGAATTTATTCCGATTATCGCGCTGTTATTTCCGTTGATTCTTGAAATCAGATTCTGGCTGATTTTTCGCAGAACAGGGAGCGAAGCCAAACCGTCGTCCGGCAGGAGAATATCTGCGGTTTCGCTTGCAATTGAACTTGATTTTCCCATTGCGATTCCGACAGTTGCCGCAGAAAGCGCGGGGGAATCGTTTATGCCGTCGCCAACCATAACGACTTTATGCCCTTCACTTTTCAGTTTTTCAATCCAGGAAAGTTTTGTGTCAGGCAGAGCTTCTGCAATGAAGCCGGTTACGCCAGTTTTTCTTGCGACTTCTTTCGCCGTATTTTTGTTGTCGCCCGTAATCATCATAACATTTTTGAATCCTGAATCTTTGAGTTTTTGAATCACTTCAAAAGATTCCTTTCTGACAGGGTCTTCGATTGCGATGATTGCGGCAAGTTCGCCTTCGATAGCAAAATAAAGCTGTGAACAGTCTGCCAGCGTTTCCATGATTTTTTTTGTTTCCTCGTCAAGCGGAATTTTCTCATCATCAAAAATAAAGTGCGCGCTTCCGATGCAAAGCCTTTTTTTGCCAAGGCTTGAAACTATGCCGTGCGCAAGAATATATTCAACTTTCGCGTGTTCCTCTTTATGCGCAAGACCTCTTTCAGAAGCCGCATTTACCACAGCCCTAGCCAAAGAATGCGGAAAATGCTCCTCAAGGCAGGCGGCAAGTTTCAGGACTTCATCTTCCGTTCTGTTTCCAAACGGAATTATTTTTCTTACCACTGGATTTGATTCCGTAAGGGTGCCGGTTTTGTCAAAAACGATTGTGTCTGCCATTGCAAAATCTTCAAGGAATTTTCCGCCTTTTGCAAAAATTCCGTTCCGGGCGCAGTCGCGCATTGCAGAAAGAACTGAAATCGGAGCGGAAAGTTTCATAGCGCAGGAATAGTCGACAAGCAGGGTTGAAGCCGCTTTTGTAAAATTCCGCGTAAAAAAATACGTAAGGCCTGCAATCAAAAAGTTGTATTTTACAAGGCTGTCCGCAACTCGCTCCGCCTTTTTTTGGCTTTCCGCTTTTAATGAATTTGAATGCTCAATCATATTCGCGATTTTGCTGACTCTTGTTTTTCCGCCGCAAGCCTTTACTTTTATTTTGATTTCGCCTTCTTCAAGAATTGTAGACGCAAAAACTGTAGAGCCTTTTTCTCGCTGAACAGGCAATGCCTCGCCTGTCATTGAAGACTGATTCACCATTCCGATTCCATCAACGACAATTCCGTCCACTGGAATTGAAGAGCCGGCACGCACAATCACAATGTCTTCAGACTTTAAAAGTTGCGCAGAAATCTGTTTTTCTTCTCCATCCTGAATCACAGAGACGGTTTCATCAGCCACAAGAAGCGACTGCGCAAGATTGTCCTGGGATTTTCTTCTTGTGTAGTCCTCAAGCGTGTCTCCAATGTCCAAAAGATAATTTATCGTTCCTGCCGTGTTTATATCGCCAGTAAGATATGAAAGCGTGATTGCCGTTGCGTCAAGAGTTTCCGCGCAGAACGGTTTTCCGCCGGCAACGCGCTCAAGACCTTTTTGAACACGGGGAACAATTGATATCAAAGAAATAATTTTTCTGAGCGGAAGAGGAAGCGTTTTTTTTATAAAATATTCTGTAGTAAGGGAAAGCAAGACTCCAAGAAGACTTTCCTGCGCAGACGGCACGGAAACGCTTGCAAGAAGAGTTTCATCGTTCAGGTATTTTTCGTTCAGAGCCTTTACATAAGAAATTGCCGTTTCAAGAGAAATATCCTTGTATTCAATAAGAATGCTTCCTGAAACCGTATTCACAGCGACTGATAAAATACCGTCTTGCATGCCGACGAGCATTTGAACAAGCATCGCCTGCCTTTGAGACAGAAAATGCCAATCATACCGAAGCCTTACGCGCCCGGGAATACTGTGCGAAATCTGAAAATCCATTGCTATCCCTTTATTATTAGGCTTAATTTCGAGTTTTTTTTACAAATTACGAAAGAACGCTTTCGGCATATTTCCAATTTGCTCAGATGGATTTGGCTCGAATTCGGGTGCTTCGCACTTTAATTAATTCAATCGCCAAAAATCTTCACAAATTG
>ERZ1034973.1186-NODE-1186-length-15761-cov-42.641156_pt1 | contig 15761 bp, 17 predicted proteins | sample MGYA00520686_ERZ1034973 | MGnify/ENA primary metagenome ERZ1034973 (study PRJEB33766, sample SAMN09781775) | gut metagenome | biome: gut microbiome | host: Homo sapiens | place: Madagascar | study: EMG produced TPA metagenomics assembly of the PRJNA485056 data... | reverse complement strand
CAGTAAAGATTAACTTAAAACTTAATGATATGGCTATTAGACTTGAAAAAGGACAGCGCATCAATCTCGAAAAAGAGAGCGGAACAAAGTTGACAAACTTTTGTGTAGGATGCAATTGGGGAGCTATCATCAAAAAGACATTCTTCGGTCTTTCTACTTCTGTTGTGGATGTTGACTTGGACCTTAGCTGTATGATGTTTGATGCAAACGGTAATGTAGTTGATCATATATGGTCACCATTGTATAATTTCGGAGGCAAATTACCACAAGGAAAATTAGATTCCAACGATTGTGCACTTCATCATACGGGTGATGACCTGACGGGTGATCAAGATGGTGATGATGGCCTAGACAATGAAATTATAACTGTTGACTTGAATCGTGTAAGTTCAAATGTAAACTCTATCGTTTTCTTCCTCAACATATATAATAACAATGAGTATAGTGGCGATTTCTCTGGAATACCATATGCTTCAATCCGCATGTTTGAGGGAACTCCAGAAAGACCACCAAAGCAGGTGTTCGCACAATATAATGTAGCAACAAAAACCGATTGCATAGGTAAACGTGCCCTTATTATGGGTAAGTTGTATCGTCATAACGGCAACTGGAAATTTGCTGCTATAGGTGATGCGTTTGAAGACCGTGGCATAGCTATGACTATCGTCAGAGTTGCAAGAGATTATTCAAAATAAATATCATAAATAAGACAATATGAGAAGACTTCCCGTATATCTACTCCTCGATACAAGTGGCTCAATGTATGGCGAGCCTATTGAGGCTGTGAAGAATGGCGTACAAACGCTTATCTCCACATTACGTAGCGACCCGTATGCTCTCGAAACTGCATACATCAGTATCATAACATTCAATAGTTCTGCGCAGCAGATCACTCCGCTTACAGAGCTTGCAGCTTTCCAGCAGCCAAACATCGACGCAAGTGGTTGCACTGCATTGGGAGGAGCTTTGGAGCTTCTGTCTCAGAAAATTGATACAGAGATTACCAAGACAACGGCTGAGGTAAAGGGCGACTGGCGACCATTAGTATTTATCATGACCGATGGTGAACCCACCGACTCAATTACGCGAGGACTTGAAGAATTCAAAAAGCGTAAATGTGGCATGGTCGTAGCCTGTGCTGCAGGACAAGGTGCCAACACCAACACACTGAAGCAAATCACCGAGAATGTGGTTCAGCTTGATACTGCAGACAGTGCCACAATCAAGGCTTTCTTCAAGTGGGTATCTGCTTCTATCAGCACAAGCAGCAAATCAGTAGAGGAAACAGCAGCGGAAGCCACAACAATGAGTGAGCTCCCCCCTCCACCACCAGAGGTGAACATTGTGGTATAATACATCGATAAAACATTGTCGGGTGATGTCTGAACCTATTACATCACCCGATATTCATAAAAAACAACATTTATGAGTAGAAGATTACCAGTCTACATATTAATAGATACGTCAGGCTCCATGAAAGGAGAACCGATAGAATCTGTCAAGGTCGGGCTGTCAGATATGATCGCCTCTCTGCGTTTAGATCCGTATGCTTTGGAAACTGCTTGTATCAGCATCATCACATACGACAAGGACGTAAAACAGATTTTGCCTTTGACAGAACTTGAGAATCTACAAATACCAGACATAGAATGTCCAGACTCTGGACCTACACATACAGGAGCTGCCCTGAATATGTTATGTGACTGTTATGACCGTGAAGTGAATATGGGGTCTAAGGATCAAAAGGGCGATTGGATGCCGTTGTTATTTCTGATGACAGACGGGAAGCCTGCAGATTTAATGGTATATGATGAAGCGATCAAGAATGTTAAACGCCATCAGTTCACCAACATAGTAGCTTGTGCAGCCGGCCCCAAAGCCAAGACAGAGCCATTGAAGAAACTTACAGACAATGTGTTCACACTTGACACGATGGATAGCAGCACATTCAAGAAATTCTTCCAATGGGTAACCATAAATGTTCAACAAGGTGGGCGTACGATGGGAATAACTGATAGCGTGGAACTACCACCGCCACCAATAGAAGTCAATGTAGTAATATGATGACAAATGAATATCAAGAAATTAAATCCATTGTAGATGCAGGTTATAGACTTGTAGTGTATCCATACTGCTTCTTGATTGTTTCTGGAGTCGGAAAAATTCATATATTAAGACAGCAAGATAATCCGAGAAGATGGATACCGTTTCTTTCAACAATATTGTTGGGATGGCTTAATACAAGACACACATTAACTTTATTATCCCTTTATGGTCGCAATCTGTTAAATGGATGCGATTTGACGGAAGAGATATATTCTCATGTAGTCTATCAGGGCTTACCATTGAGTACTTTTGATTTCAGAGATGCTGCAGGATTTGATGATTAGTTATGAATTGCAAGATTGTAGGTTATGAATACAAGACTCTTGAAGTGATGCTTTCACCAGGAGAATCTTTTTATGCAGAACGTGGCAGTATTGTCTATGTTGACGAGGCTCTGCAACGTGATGCAGAATGGAATGGCGGTGGTTCGGGAAGCGGACTCGGCAATCTGATAGGCGGGGTGTTGCGCTCAGCCCTTTCAGGCGAATCGGTTCTGATTATACATTTCTATAACCCAACCAACACAGACAGGAAAATGGTGTTGTCGGGCAGTATGTGTGCACTTGTGCCAATACGCTTGCAGGGCGAGAATATGATATGTCGCCGAGGACATTATGTGGCTTCCACAGACAAGGTGAAACTTAATCTTAACCTCAATCTGCAAGGATTATTGGGTGGCGTAGGTCTGTTCCAAAAAGTGGACGGCAATGCTACCGTGTTCCTTGACTCACTTGGATCACCTATTGAAAAGATATTGACAAATGGCGAAACCATAGAAGTGGACGAAAATCATATCGTTGCTTTGCAGGGCTTTCTTACGTCTCAAATACAAGCTGGCTGGTCATTTGGCAATGTGCTGAGAGGTGAAGGTCTGAGCTTGATGAAGATAACGGGACCAGGGAAAGTATATCTGAGCCCTATTGCTATGATAATTCCTAAACAATAAAAATAAAAACATGAGAAGATTACCAGTATATTTCCTTGTTGACGTATCAGAGTCAATGGTAGGAGAACCTATTCAGCAAGTAGAGAACGGCATGCGCCAAATAGTTCAGGAACTGCGCACTGACCCTTACGCCCTTGAAACGGCTTTCATTTCTGTGATTGCATTTGCTGGCAAAGCAAAGAGTCTGTCGCCTTTAACAGAACTCTACAAGTTCTATCCACCAACATTTCCTATTGGCGGCGGAACTTCTCTTGGGACAGCACTTGACTTTCTGATGGATGATATTGACAAAAATGTAGTGAAGACAACAGAAGAGCGAAAGGGTGACTGGAAACCAATCATATTCCTTTTTACCGATGGCACACCGACCGACAATCCTTCAGCAGCCTTTGCAAGATGGAATAATAAATATCGTCGTAAGGCAAATATCGTAGCTATTTCTATAGGAAACAATGTCAACACTCAGTTATTGGGACAGATTTCTGACAATGTTCTCCGACTAAACAATACGGATGAGATGTCTTTCAAAGCATTCTTTAAATGGGTGACTGCTTCCATTCAGGCAACAAGTGTGTCTGTCACCGATATGGGCGATGATAGCGTAGCGTTAGCACCAACAACTGGTATCAATCTCGAAAAGGTAGATACCTCTAAGCCATGTGTGGTAGACGAGAACTTTACCGTCCTTTTGGGCAAATGCTCCAACACGAAAAAAACTTATCTTGTGAAGTACGCCAAGCATCTATCGTATATAGAAGGACTAGAATCTGTTGACATGAAAGCCACAGACTTCAAACTTGTGGGTGCTTATCCAGTGGATGAAGAAACATACAACAGTTTGAGCGATGGCAAGTCAAACCGTCACATCAATACAATGTCACTCCGTGGCGTGCCGACATGTCCTTGCTGTGGTGCTCAGCTCGGTGTTGTTGTTTGTGAATGTGGAAACATCATGTGCTCTGACGGACAGACTACAGCCTGTCCTTGGTGTGGAATGGAAGGCTCTCTCGGCGAAATTGCGGAAGGTGGTATGGACATAACAAGAGGTAGAGGTTAAAGTATTATGACATTAGAAAAAGCATTACAAATTTTCATAGGAAACCAGGAAGACAAGAAAGCGGAATCGTTCCTTAAATTCTTGTCGGATAAATTATGGGACCAATATAAAGAACACATTATGGACAAGATAAAGATGGTTAATGGTGAATTGAAATGGAATCTCAATATACCAAACGCCAAAGAAAACATAGAATACAATCAGACAGTATCAATGCCCACGATTAACTCCGACCTGTTTTCCAACGTCGAGCTTGAACTTGTGGATGTTAAAGGATTAACTAAAGAGGAACATGGAGTAAAACTTACTATAGCTCCTGACGGCAAAAGTTTTGCAATCACAGGAACTCCATCTCTGGAAGCATTCCGAAAGAATGGTGCTGTTGCAGAATCCACGTTTGAGCTTACGTTATGTTATAAGTTCATTGGTGACATTGAAATGTCAGAAGATTGTCCGACATTGGAGCATAAAATACCTTTTGTTATAAATCAAGACCCACGTAAACTTTGGAAAAACCTGCCTGTTGATTGGGATAATATGCCTGAACCTAAATATAAGAATGACGACACGCAGGTGGAATATGTAAAGGTTGCAGCATTGACTGATGGTACTCCACAGAAAGATATTGTTGCTGCAAGTAAGCGTGGGCGAAGCCACGCACAAGAAGGAAAACCTCGTGATGATCATTTCCGTATGGAGCATATGGATAACGGATGGTATATCATGGCTGTTGCAGATGGAGCAGGATCGGCAAAGTTCTCACGTCAAGGCTCAAAGATAGCTTGCGATGAATCAGTTAGCTACTGTATGTCAAAGCTCGGACAGAGCAAAACATTTGAGGAAGCCATTAGCAATTATGGTAATCTGCAAAATGTTTCAGAGGAAGAAGCCCGTAAGATTGTTGGCAATTACATCTACGAGATTGTCGGCACAGCTGCGTTTAAGGCTCACAAGGCAATACAGGCTGAATCTGCGTTAACGAAACAACCGATTAAGTATTATGCCACTACTCTGTTATTGACCATTTGCAAGAAGTTTAGCTTTGGATGGTTTGTGGCTTCTTTTTGGGTGGGTGATGGAGCTATCTGTTTATATGACAGAAAAGCTCACACCGCAAAAATACTCGGAGTGCCCGACGAAGGCGAATATGCAGGACAGACTCGCTTTCTGACCATGTCTGAAATCTTCAAAGATGCGACAGCCCTGTATCAGCGTCTTCGCTTCTATATCGTAAATGACTTTACTGCGTTATTCTTAATGAGTGACGGAGTCAGTGACCCGAAATTTGAAACTGATGCGAATCTCAACAATCCTGATAAGTGGGATGCGTTATGGGATGATTTGAAAGAAAATGGTGTTGACCTGACAGATGACAACGAAGCATCGAAAGACCAATTACTTGATTGGCTCGATTTCTGGGCACCTGGCAATCATGACGACCGTACTATTGCTATTCTTTATGAGGGAGAAGATGATAATCTCAGCGAGAAGAATACAGCAGAAGACCAAACTTCGGAAAAAGAATCTGATGAACAACAAAACGAATAGGCTATGGCAAATAAAATAACATTAAAAGCACAAGATGGCAGCACCGTTGAGTTTTATGACGAAATAAAGGCTCAAGGTGGTGTCAAGGACGTGTATTTCTCTACGGACAAGACGTATGTCGTACAATTTTTCAGAAAAAAGTTTTTTCGAGGCTGGAAGATAGAAGGTCTTGGATGGAAGAAAGGCTGGAAGATAACTCGTTTTTAAAGTTATCTTCCAGCCTTTAATATGCTGATAATGAACCGAATGTGGCAAAACTGGTAGATATGGAGGATTTTTTCGCGTATTGAGGTATAATGTAGGAGGCTACGGCATTCCGCCGTAGTCAAAACCTATCTTCTGGCTGCGTGGGTATGGCAGGATGCCATACCCTCCTACATAAGTTTCAAAACTCACAACTGAACAACTCAACAACTCAACACCTCAACATTTCAACATCTCAACATCTCACCACCTCAACATCACTTAATCTTGTCGAAGCCCTCGCCGAAGACACCTTGGCAGAATGTCTGCGAAACGACAGCGTCGGGGTCGATTGCCTTGATTACGGCGAATACCTCCTGCGACTCGTACTTACGCGTGAGGACGATGAGTAGGTCGACATCTTTCTTGCTGTACCAGCCCTTACCCTCGATGAGCGTCACACCGCGACGCACGTCGGTGTTGATAGCGTCGGCAATCTCCTGATACTTCTTCGAGATGATGAGGAACTGCACCGTCTGGCGTGAGCCATTGATGACATAGTCGCAGACGATGGTGGCTACGAGCGTGAAGGCTACACCGTAGACGATGGTCTCGGTGCTGCGGAAAAGCAGGTAGGATGAGCAGATGATGGTGCAGTCGACAAACTGCATGGCGCGTCCGAAGCTCATGTTGAAGTACTTGTTGAGCAGCACGGTGATGATGTCGGTGCCACCAGTAGAGCCATTATGCGAGAAGACCAAACCCAAGCCGGCACCGCCCATCGCACCACCAATGAGCACGTGCATGAACTTGTCCTCGCCTGCCGTGATGATTGGGTGAGCCTCGAAGAACGGCTGAAGCACACCGACGAAGAACAGCAGGATGCCCACGCCGGTTAAGGTGCGTATGATGAACTGTAGGTTCAGTGCCTTGAGGGCAATGAGCAACAACGTACAGTTGATTACGGCAAGCGAAATCCATGTAGGTATCTCGGTTGCATAGAAAACAAGTGCTGCAATACCAGACGCACCACCCATAACGACTTTCTCGGGCAAGATGAACGCTGTGTAACCAACAGAATACGAAAGGATGCCGAGCATGATAAAAACAAGGTCCTTCATGTTACTCTTGGTGCGCGACTTCATCACCGTTGTTTTAGCTTCTCCCATAATTAGCAATTTTAAAAGAACAAAGCCATAGCCCCCAAGGGCGTATTGCCTACTTTTGGGCTATGGCTTTGAGCATTAGAGTATTTGATTTTAAAGTTTTATTTACACCTTATTACTTAGCGTAAGCTACCGAACGTGTCTCGCGGATGACTGTGATCTTCACCTGTCCTGGGTAAGTCATCTCGGTCTGGATCTTGTTGGCAATCTCGCCTGAGAGTTTCTCTGTCTCCTTGTCGTCCATCTTGTCGGCACCCACGATTACGCGGAGCTCACGACCAGCCTGGATGGCGTATGTCTTTGTTACGCCTGGGTAAGACATAGCGATTGCCTCAAGGTCGTTGAGACGCTTGATGTAAGCCTCTACAATCTCGCGACGTGCACCAGGACGTGCACCCGAGATAGCGTCGCACACCTGTACGATCGGAGCGAGCAGTGTGTTCATCTCCATCTCGTCGTGGTGGGCACCGATAGCGTTGCAGATATCGGGCTTCTCCTTAAACTTCTCTGCTATCTTAGCACCATAGAGTGCGTGCGGCAACTCGCTCTCCTCGTCGGGCACCTTACCGATATCGTGGAGCAAGCCGGCGCGCTTTGCCTTCTTCGGGTTCAATCCGAGCTCGGCAGCCATAACAGCACAGAGGTTGGCTGTCTCGCGAGCGTGCTGCAAGAGGTTCTGACCGTAAGACGAACGATACTTCATCTTGCCGACGATGCGAATAAGCTCCGGATGCAAGCCGTGGATGCCGAGGTCGATGGCTGTGCGCTTACCTGTCTCGATTATCTCGTTGTCGAGCTGCTTCTTCACCTTTGCCACTACTTCCTCGATGCGTGCCGGGTGGATACGTCCGTCGGCTACGAGCTGATGGAGGGCAAGGCGACAAACCTCGCGACGAACGGGGTCGAACGCTGAGATGACGATTGCCTCCGGCGTGTCGTCTACCACGATTTCTACGCCGGTAGCTGCCTCAAGAGCGCGGATGTTGCGACCCTCGCGACCGATGATGCGACCCTTCACCTCGTCGTTGTCGATGTGGAACACCGACACGGAGTTCTCGATGGCGGTCTCGGTTGCTACGCGCTGTATGGTCTGGATGACGATTTTCTTTGCCTGTGTGTTGGCGTTGAGCTTAGCCTCGTCCATAATCTCGTTGATGTACGATGCGGCATCGGTGCGAGCCTCGTCCTTAAGGCTCTCTACGAGGCGGTTCTTAGCCTCCTCTGCGCTAAGACCAGAGAGTTCTTCGAGCTTCTCGCGCTCCTTGGTCTGCATTTTGTCGAGTTCGTCCTGCTTGATGGCGAGGAGTTTCTTCTCGTTGTCGATGCGCTGCTGAGACTGCTCTACCTCCTGCTTGCGACGTCCGAGTTCTTCCTGACGCTGGTTGAGCGATATTTCGCGCTGCTTCAAGCGGTTCTCGCTCTGCTGTATCTTCTGGTTGCGCTGCTGCACTTCCTTCTCCAGCTCCGACTTCTTGTTGAGGAACTTCTCCTTCACCTCGAGGAGTTTCTTCTCCTTCACTACTTCTGCCTCCTTATTGGCGGCTTCTACCATTTCATTATATTTTCCTTTTATCACGTAACGGAAAATAGAATAGCCTACAACGCCACCTGCTATAAGTGCCACTAAGGCTGTAATGAATATCTCCATTTTTTAAGTTATTATTTGTTAGTTATTATTTGTTAATGTTTATTTGCAGTTTGCGATGGTAAAGATACAATCTCAAGACGCGACGCTACACACCTTATTATATATGGTGGGCACCTCAACATCTCAACATCTCAACATCCCAGCACCTCTTCTATCTCTGAGGTGAGTTTTTTGATGATGTCGTCATACGGCTCGGTGTTGTTACGCGACTTCTCCATCTCGTAACGCAACGCTATCTCGATGAGTGCCATATAAAGGATTTCCTTGTCGTTCTTAGGACCTTTATATCGCTCGGCATAGGTGTTCATAGTCTTCGTTATCAGACTGGCGGCATCGCGGTAGAGCGGTTCGTCTTGCGGACGGATATTCACCGGCATGTCTGTGTCGTAGACGTGGAGCCTTATGCGTAGTTTCTCTGTTGATTGTTCAGCCATCGTGAAGTTGTTTTTAAGGCGCAAGAATGGTTATTCTTGTTTCTCGTTGACGAGCGTTATGCACTTGTCAACATCGCGTATGAGTTTTGCAAGACGCTTCTGCGCCGACTGCATGTCACCATCGGTGATCTCAACCATTCGTGCCAATTTTAGACTTTCGTAGTCGTTGCGCTGTTGCTGCAGCTGAGCCTCGAGCTTCGCAATACGTTCTTGCTGCTCTGCCACCTGACGACACAAGTCTTCGTTCTGCTTCGTTACACTCTGGTACTGCAGAATCATTTGCCTGACACGCGTCGCAAACTGGTTGATAGTTTTCGATTCAGCTTCCATATACAGCGTTTTGACTATTGGCGTATATTTACTACGCCACAAAATTATATTATTTTTACGAATATGGCAAAACTATTACGAGTTTTTTAATCTGACGAAACGTGTTTTACGCCAGAACATGCCACATTACTTCTTCTGTCCGTCGTCTGCGCCAGCCTTCGGCTCCTTCTTGGCAAGCATCACCACCTGGAACACAAAGTCGGTAATCCACTTCTGCGAGAAGCCCAAACGCTGGTCGTACTGGCGTATAGCCACAACTGCCTTCATCACGGCAGCATCGCTATAGTCGTTCTTTGTGAAGATGTCAGCCACGGTTTTCTCGGTCATTTTGTAGATGGCGTTCTTAAAGAACGAGGGCAGGCGGAGCTTGAACTTCATAAGGTTGCCCATGAGCATCATAATGTCCTGCGTGAAGTTCTGGAACTGAATGAGATACACCTGCACATCCTGCAGCTTGCGGCAGTTCTTGCGGATACTTGCATCCACTTCCTTAAAGAAGTTGTCGTCAACGCCGTATATGTCGCGCAGCATCTTGCGACATGCACTCTTCTCACCAACACCGAGTTTGTTATTCACTGTCGGAACGTGGAGCGTCGACTTGAACACACGCAGGTCGGGGAGCATTGCAAGGTTAGCAATGCCTACGTTTGCAGCTATTGAGGCCTGGAAGTAAACACGCACAAGCTGCATGTAGTTTTCCATACCATTCGCTTTATAGTTATCAGCTTTCTTTCCGAATAGTTTTGAAAAAAATCCCATAAATATTTAATTTGTTTATTACATCAAATCAGCACACGCGTCAGTTTTACACCCACGGCACCAACTTAAACTATATTATGCAAAATTACAAATAAATTACATAACCGCCAAGTAATGCCGACTTTTTTCTTATTTTACGAATTAAGGTTTCAAAAATCAGCAGATAAAAGCATATTTTCTGACTTATTATTATTAACTTTGTGCACTTTATATTTATATCAATAGAATATTGTTGAACAATTAAAGCATTTAACAAATATGAAAGGTATCGTTTTAGCCGGCGGTTCGGGCACACGCCTCTACCCCATCACCAAAGGTATTAGTAAGCAGCTCATACCTATCTTCGACAAACCGATGATATACTATCCTATCTCAGTGCTCATGCTCGCTGATATAAAGGAAATCCTGATCATATCCACCCCCACCGACCTGCCAGCCTTCAAGCGTTTGCTTGGCGACGGTAGCGACTTCGGTGTACACTTCGAATATGCAGAGCAGCCCTACCCAGGCGGTTTGGCGCAGGCGTTCATCATCGGCGAGAAGTTTATCGGCGACGACAGCGCGTGTCTCGTGTTAGGCGACAACATATTCTATGGTGCGGGCTTCACTAAACTGCTGCGCGAAAGCGTGCAGAACGTTGAACGCGACGGCAAGTCGACAGTATTCGGCTACTACGTGAACGACCCGGAGCGCTACGGTGTGGCTGAGTTTGACGCAGAGGGCAACTGCCTCAGCATCGAGGAGAAGCCTGAACATCCGAAGAGCAACTACGCCGTGGTGGGACTCTACTTCTACCCGAACAGCGTGGTAGAGATAGCCAAGAACATCAAGCCAAGCGCACGTGGCGAACTTGAGATAACCACCGTCAACCAGGAATACCTGAAACGTGGCGAGCTGAAAGTGCAGACACTGCAGCGCGGATTTGCATGGCTCGACACCGGTACACACGACTCGCTGTCGGAAGCAAGCACCTTCATCGAGGTGATTGAGAAACGTCAGGGACAGAAGGTGGCTTGTCTCGAAGAGATAGCATTCAAGAAGGGATGGATAACCAAGGAAAAGCTCGTAGAGGTGGCACAACCGATGGTGAAAAACGAATACGGCAAATACCTGCTGCGACTCGCTGAAGGCAAGTAAAACTTAACACTAAGCGAAGCTCAAACAAATAAGCAAACGTAACAAACACGCTTTAGATACACAACGCAAAGAAAAGAAAATGGAAGAGAACATCAACCAAGGAACAAACAACGTACAACAAGAACTCGAGGAGAGCTCTTCATTCAACTTTAGAACCATCTTCACAGCACTGGTTCTGAATTGGCAATGGTTCGTACTCTCGATTATCATCTGTCTGAGCGCAGCTGCCATAAAGTTGCGCTACGCCACACCAATATACCAATCGTACGCAAAACTGCTCATCAAAGAAGATGAAGACAACGGACGACGTGGTAGCAGAAGCTATATCGCCAACTCGTCAACACTCGGCATAATGAGCAACTCTGCTGGCATCGATAACGAGATGGAGATACTGAAATCGTCGACACTCGCTTGCGAAGCCGTAACCGAGTTGAAACTCTACACCGTGTACACAATGGAAGGACGCATCAAAGACCACCTTCTGTACAAGAACCAACCCATCAACGTAGACCTTGACACTGCCCACATCGCAACATTGCAGATGCCTATCCAACTCACCATTGGCAAGGAGGGCGACAAGCTGCGTGTTGTGGGTTCGTACACCTATGTACCAGAGAACCCAGACAAACCATCGAAGTGGTTTGCTATCGACCGCACCTTCGAGAGTCTGCCGGCAACTATCAACACAAGTGTTGGTGCAATAACACTCTCCAGCAACTCCGGTATCCAGCTGCCTGCCAACCGTAAGGAGTTCGTGACTATCTATCCGCCGAAGATGGTTGCAGGCAAGTATAGCGGTTCGCTCGATGTCAGCCAGTTGTCGAAGAACACATCTATCGCAGGTCTCACCCTTACCGACGAGATACCACAACGTGCCAACGACTACCTCAGACAGCTCGTCTTCAGCTACAACAAACAGGCTAATGAGGACAAGAACGAGATAGCCATGCGTACAGAGCTGTTTATCAACTCGCGTCTGGAGAAGATAAACACCGAGCTGGGCGCAACAGAGGGCAATCTGGAGGCAACAAAGCGCCAGTATAAGATTGTAAGCCCGGAGGCGACTGGAGCCTTAGGCTACACGAACACCGACTCGTACACACAGAAGCTTGCCGATATGGACATGCAGATAGAGCTGCTCCGCAGCCTGCAGGAGTACATCAACGACCCAAGCAACAAGTATCAGACACTGCCGTCGAACGTGGGTCTGAGCGACGCAGCCGCCTCTACGCTCATCAACGACTACAACAAGATTGTGATGGAGCGCAACCGCTTGCTGCGCAGTGCCAACGAGAACAGCCCTACAATCACTCCGCTCACCGCACAGCTCGACGACCTCTCGGCAAGTATTCGCCGTGCAATGGCTCAGGTGCAGCGCAACGCAAAGATACAGCGCAACTCCATACTGCAAGAGTACAACCGCTATTCGAGCATGATCTACTCGACGCCCGAGCAGGAGCGCGTACTCACACAGATTGGACGTCAGCAGGAAGTGAAGTCGGGTCTGTACCTCATGCTTCTGCAGAAGCGCGAGGAGAACTCTATCTCGCTCGCCGCAACAGCCGACAAGGGTAAGCTCATCGACAACCCGGTATCTTTAGGAAAGATTAGTCCGAAGACATACATGGTTCTGCTCATTGCCTTAGTATTAGGCATTGCTATACCTGGTTGTATCCTGTTCCTCATCAACTTCTTCCGCTACAAGATAGAAGGACACGACGATGTGGCACGTCTCACCGAGTTGCCTATCATCGGCGACGTAGCCGTTGCCAGCGAGTCGGTAAAGACAAAGGCTGACATCGTGGTGCATGAGAACAAGAACAACGTAATGGAAGAGGTGTTCCGCTCGATACGCTCGAACATTCAGTTTATGCTGAAGGAGGAGGAGAAGGTAATCATGTTCACCTCTACCACCTCGGGCGAAGGCAAGACGTTCACGGCAGCCAACCTTGCAGTAAGCTTCGCGCTGCTGGGCAAAAAGGTGCTGGTCATGGGTCTTGACATCCGCAAGCCACGACTCACCACACTCTTCGAACTGAACAAGGAGAAGATAGGCATAACAAACCTGCTCGTGCACGAGAATCCGACACGCGAGGAGATACTGGAGAACATCACCAATTCGGGAGTCAACCAGTATCTGGACATCATGCCTGCAGGTCCTATCCCGCCAAACCCTGCAGAACTTGTGTCGCGCGAATCGCTCGACAAGGTGTTCGCAATACTGCGTAAGGAGTACGACTACATCATCGTGGACACGGCACCTGTGGGTCTCGTCACCGACACGGTGGTGATTGCACGCGTAGCCGACCTTACTGTATATATGTGTCGTGCCGACTACACTCCGAAGTCGAGCTTCGAGCTCGTCAACTCACTGAGCAGTCAGAAGAAGTTGCCACAGATTTGCATCGTCATCAACGGCATCGATATGTCGAAGAAGAAGTACGGCTACTACTACGGCTACGGCAAGTATGGCAAGTACGGACGCTACGGCAGATACAGCGGTTACGGAAGCAAGTATGGTGGCTATGGAAGTTACGGAAGCTATGGCAGCACGTATACTTCTTACGGTGCTTACGGCAACTACAGCGACAGCAACTACGGCAACAAGAACGATGACTCTATAAAGCGTAAGAAGTAAAAATGGTTATAGCAGTTGACTTCGACGGCACTATCGTTGAGCACAAATACCCTGCCATCGGCAGGGAGCTGCCCTTCGCCACGGAAACGTTGCGTATGCTGATACGCGACCGCCACAAGCTGATATTGTGGAGCGTGAGGGAGGGTGCATTGCTCGAGGAGGCAGTGGAATGGTGCAGGGAGCGCGGCGTGGAGTTCTACGCCGTGAACCGCGACTACCCGGAGGAGCGGAGGGAGCACGAGACGTTCTCGCGCAAGCTGAAGGCTGACCTCTTCATCGACGACCGCAACATAGGGGGTCTGCCCGACTGGGGCACTATCTACCAGATGGTGAGAGAGCGGAGCACGTGGGAGGAGGTGTTGGCGCAGCGCAACAGCAGCTTTGAACAGACGGAGGCTCCGAAACGCAAGAAGAAGTGGGGCATCTTTTAAAAATACATTCATTAAGCTATATACAATAAAAGGAGATACATCGATGTATCTCCTTTTATTGTATATACGACAATTACTTCAGCAGGAAGTGCTCGGGGTGCTGGAAGCCGTTGAGGTAGTCGCGGGCTGCCATGCGCTTCTTGCCGGCGGGCTGCAGCTCCAGAATTTCGAGCCACTCGTCGGCGGTGGCAACGAGGAGGCGACGGTTTTCGGCTTTGAGCGTTCCTACTTCTACGCCGGTTGGTTGGTCGTGGGTGTTTGCTGCTTTATAGTCTGGTGCACTTGAGACAAGTGCACCCCCTGCTGCTGGGTCGTGGGTATTTGCTGCTTTACAGTCTGGTGCACTTGAGACAAGTGCACCCCCTGCTGTAGACTTGCCGGTCTTTGCTGTCTTATAGATCTTAAGCACTTGGGCGGGAGCGTTAGCATCGCGTGGAGTGAGCATACACCATGCGCCGGGCACGGGCGAGAGTCCGCGCACGAAGTCGTAGATGCGCTTGGCTGTGAGCGAGAAGTCGATGGCGCAGGTTTCCTTGAATATCTTGGGGGCGGCGTGGCGGGCGTCGCTGTCCTGCTGCGGTTGCGAGGGGGCATTGCCGTCGGTAGAGAGGACGAGGTCGACGGTGTGGGTGCAGAGCTGGGCGCCGAGCTGCATGAGTGCGTCGTAGACGTACTCTACGTCGGCATCGTCGGGGATGGGGAACTGGCGCTGGGCGATGATGCGACCGGTGTCGATGTCGTGGTCGAGGAAGAAGGTGGTGACGCCGGTGAGGGTCTCGCCGTTGATGACTGCCCAGTTGATCGGGGCTGCGCCACGATAGTCGGGGAGCAGGGCTGCATGGACGTTGAATGTGCCGAAGCGCGGCATTGCCCACACCACTTCGGGGAGCATGCGGAACGCGACAACGACCTGCAGGTCGGCATGGTAGCTGCGTAGCTGCTCAAGGAAGTGCTCGTCCTTCATCTTCAGGGGCTGCAGCACGGGCAGACCGTGGGCAAGGGCGTACTCCTTGACGGGCGAGGGACGCAGCACGGAAGCGTGGCGACCGACGGGTTTGTCGGGCTGCGTGACGACAGCCACTACGTTATAACCGTTTTCTACAAGTCGCTGGAGCGAGCCAACGGCAAACTCGGGTGTTCCCATGAACACTATGCGGAGGTTTTTCTTTTCCATTGTTTTTTGGTTTTGTTTATTTTAAGCCGAACTAAGCCTTCTTGGGCGGCAGTTAAGCCGAACTAAGCCTTCTTGGGCCTTTCTAAGCCCTCCGCGACGGGGAGAGGTTGGGAGGGGCTTTTTACTTTTTTACTTTATTTCTTTAAGCCGAACTAAGCCTTCTTAAGCCTTTCTAAGCCCTCCACGACGGGGAGGGTTGGGAGG
>ERZ1034973.1180-NODE-1180-length-15793-cov-65.753781_pt1 | contig 15793 bp, 11 predicted proteins | sample MGYA00520686_ERZ1034973 | MGnify/ENA primary metagenome ERZ1034973 (study PRJEB33766, sample SAMN09781775) | gut metagenome | biome: gut microbiome | host: Homo sapiens | place: Madagascar | study: EMG produced TPA metagenomics assembly of the PRJNA485056 data... | reverse complement strand
ACTGTGGATGATCTGAGAGACAAGAAAGGCGAAGAATTCAAGTATGGAGATACCATCCCGCTTGGAGAGAACGAGACAATCTGGATCGTAGATGAGAAAGATATGACCATCCTTGCAGACGATATGGAAGAACTGGAACTGTTCAACTATGAAGAAAGCAAAGAGTACGAGACATATCAGGAACAGTAAAAAAAAGACACTCTAAAAAACGGAGCCGCCGTACGAAAAGTGCGGCGGCTTCTTTAAAAAGGTGGATATGAAAAAGAAAAGAAAAAAACGACAAGAAGAAGTAGCAAGAAGAAAAGATAAAAAAGAAAATAAATAAAAGAAAAAATAGAAAAATAAGAAGAACTAACCCCATGCCAAACTTGCTCATTCTTCGCAAGTTTTACATGGGGTTTCATTCTCCCTGCCATTTTATTTTGATTTTCAAGAACTTACGTTATCTACCAACCTTCAGATTTCCGTCAGAAATGCTTCCAACGCCGTCCTTATGACGGGTGTATTTGCCAGTGACACCGCTCAGATGCACACCGCCAACACCATCCAGTTCAACATTCAATACTTGGCAGTCAACCTTGGCGCTTACCTTACCCACGCCATCATTGTTGATTTTCAGGTTTCCGCCCTTGAAGAAATCGAGCGTTACGGAGCCTACACCCTCGTTATCCACCTTCAGGTCGCCCATCGCCACGTTGCCAACCTTTACGGAGCCTACACCTTCGTTGTCAATCTTCATCACGTCGCCCTTGGCATCATCGATGCTGACAGAGCCTACGCCCTCGTTGGTAACATCCAGCTTGTTGGCAAGAATCTGATTGATGCTGACAGAGCCTACGCCCTCGTTATCGATTTCCAGTCGGTCGCTGTTGACAGACTTGGCATAGAAAGCCCCTACCCCTTCCTGAGTAATCTTCACCAGATCAGGACTGGTGATATAAATCTTCAATCTGTTTTTTTCAGAATTACAGCTGGCAGGCACCTTGAGTCTTCCCGTCAGCCCAATCTTCACCTCGCCGTCACGATAAACCACCTTGATTTTCTCCTTGAGTTTCTGAACGAACTCAGCATCCTTGATGGCAGAGTAATCCAGTCGCACGCTGCATTCATCACCGTCGTTCTGTGTATAATAGACACTGGCAACCACATCCACGTCGATAGCCTTGAAAGGCTTTTCTCTCAAATCATCCTGCGTAAACTCCAGGCTTCCTCTCATTTCAGAAGAGGTAGTAGAACCCATACTGCAGGAACAGATGCCCATAGAGGCAAGAAACAAAGTTGCCGAAGCAACCCAAATACTCATTGTTTTCATACTCTTTCGATTTTAAATTTTCTATATTCTGATGTTTAGACGCAAAAGAAACCCGAAAGGTTGCAAAAAAGCTCAAAAAGATTGCAAAAAGAGCCACAATTGCCTTACAATAGAGCCTCAATTGTCTTACAATAGAGCCTTACTTACCATCCAATTAAGCCCCAATTAAGGTTTACGTTAGGCTTAATTGAACGTTACGTAAGGCTCTTTTGGACAGCAAGTAAGGCACAAGCCAACGTCGCATACTTTTGAAACATATATGATACCATAAGAAACATACCTGGATTTTTAGGCTTTTTCACAACTCCGTTACCGCCAACAAAAGGTAACTCCATAGCACTCAATACAAAAGATTTTCCGTTTTAAGAATATTTAACCCGTAAATCTACTCTATTTGCAATAATTACAGTATATTTGCACCGTGAATATGCAGATAGAAGAGTAATGGCTTAGCATTCGCACTTTGCAGTTGCCCTAACCACCTGCTAAGAAAACATTTATTATTCGAACTGAACTTAAAAATAAGTGTCCGAACTGAACTTAAAAAGCGATTTTTCGAACTAAACTTAAAAATAAGTAAAAGTAAAGGTAATAATGAAGTAAAAGTAAAGATAATAACGTCTAAAATAAAATTAAAACTATTAATAGATATGAAGGTAATCAATTCCAAGCTTGCTGCCATCGGTTTGGCGGCATTCGTTTTCGCATCATGTAGCGACAGCAATAGCGATCCTACAGGTGGTTCAAAGATCAACGTAGTTGACCGCACTACAATTACGCTTGCATCACAGAATGTAGATAACAGCCGTGTTGTAAACTACAAGAACACAACAGCTAAGGCAAGAAAGTTCTTCCTTAACACAAGAGTAGAAGACAGCTCTATTTTTCCTGTTTTCAAAGATGCTCCTGAAGAGGAAAACGCAAAGCAGCTCAATAAAGAAGCTGACCTCACAAACAAGAACTATGCAATTACCAGCAATAAGAGCCTTAACTTCGCTGGTAAGACTATCGAGGGTGCTACTATCTTTGTACACGGAGGCTCTACTTTCGAGTACGATAATACAACAAAGATGACCAACACTACCATCGTATTGCTGAGTAGCGCTACTTTGAAATATACCGGCACTGGCGAAATGATTGCACAAGGCAACACCGTATTCTGCACAGATGCCAAGAACAAGTTTGTTGCTACTGATGACATCAACATCAATGGTGAACTTTACGCTAATTTTACAGGCACTACAAATGATGGCAAGAATTTGGTAACAGGTCTTGGAGCTATCAAAGAAACTACTGCTGCAGAAAAGGAAAAGAGTATCACTCCTACCCAGAAGATTACTTTCGGTGCTCATGCAAATGCTTACATCAAGGGTTCTATCCGTGCCACTGAGTTGAACATCGAGTATGGTGCAAATATTTACACCACATCTAATATCTTCAACAACGGTACTGTAAACGTTAAAGGTCAGTTAGGCTTAGAGGGCTTCCTGAAGGCTCAGGACCTCAACGTAGATGGCTACTTGGCCGCTGGCAAAAACTCTGCCATCAGAGTATTTGGTACTATGAACGTAAATGACGGTGCTTACATTTCTGCCAACTACATCAATGTCACAAACAACACGAAGGACGAAAAGGGAAATATTGTCGCAGGCAACGCTACCCTCAACCTGAATAAGAATTGCTTGATTCGCTTAAGCAACAAGAACGTAATAAACGTCAACAACTTGGTAACAGACAACAGCAACCAGGGTCAGATTGAGTTGGCAGAAGACAACGCTGTAGCAGTAATCAAGGCTGATAAGTTCGAAAACAATGGCAATGAGAGAATCCTTTCATTCAAGACCAGTGGCAATAACTCATGTTTTCTGTTCCAGTTTACAAAGTGCTTCAATGGCTCTACAGAGTTGAATACATTCGAGGATCTTGCTATCCAGGCTACATATATCGACTATGACAAGACTACCGAGAACAAAGTTGATTTTAAGGATGAAAACAACAGGAACTATGGTTATGAGTGGAAGGGTGATGCTTCAAAGTTAGTCGCTAGCAAGAAGCTCGATTTGATTGCATCTTCAGAAGATCCTAGTGACGGTCAGTCTGCAACAAGTATCCAGCCAGCGAACGGCAAGCTCTACGTTTCATACCATACTAATGGTAACGATGCGGCAGGTGGCAACATCGAGGTTGCCAGTATGACTGAAGGCAACAAAAAGTTAACTATCGAGCAAAGCAAGAAGGCTGACAGAATCGACTACAACCACCTGATTGTTGATGGAAACAAGCTTTACCTCGCTGGTAGCCAGCAGGGCAATGGCGTCGCAGAAGGAACAGCTGTGGGTGCTTTCATGGGTGAGATTGAACTTACTGCTTCAGGCATTAGCGACAATATGGTACTCAATGCTGTTGACAAGAAGAACAGCAAGATAGATGCCAACTGCGTTGCAGCATTCGGCACAGACCATGTATTAGCAACAACCAAAGGTTTCTACGTATTCGACAAAGATGGCAGCTTTGACATCTATGGTGGTTCCTCTGTTGGCAAACACGTTGTTACAGTAAACAACAAGATCTATGCATTGACAGAGGATGGCACGTTGAACGTTTACAACAGTTCTAATATGGAAACTGCTGAGAAGACTTACCAAGTGGGTGCTGTTGAGCCAAATGGCAACAAAGCAGTTGTAGCTGTTGACAAGGCTAATGGCGACATCTACGTCTGCAAGGGTGAGAACGGTGTAGCTAAGATTTCAGGTAGTACTGTAAATCAGGAGTACTTTAAGTGCCCAACAATCTCTAACTCTGCTGACAATAAGCGACCAGGCGAGGTAAAGGGTTGTGCCAACGGTATTGCAGTTGATGACAGCTATGTATATTTGGCATGCGGTAGCTATGGACTCGTTGTATTAGACAAGAGTACTGGCAAAGAAATCTGCCACCGTAAGGCTCCTAATAAAAAGTCAGCCAACTATGTAGCTGTTGATGGTGAGAATATCTATGTAGCATATGGTAAGAGCCGTATCCAGGTATTCAAGCTGACAACAACGAAAGAATAATAACTCTTTTGTTCTTCCCTCACTCTCACATTTGAGTGAGGGAGAACAAACCTTATTCCAAGCTTAACTAGCAAATCAGAAACAAACTAGCTAAAGCTAACATTAAGGTTATCCGCTAATTATCAATAAATAACAACGAAACAGAAAGCTAAAATGAAAGCATTGAATATAAAACTTGCAACATTTAGTTTTGCAGCATTGCTCCTCGCTTCTTGTAGTGATAGCAATAACGATAATGGAACAGAAGGATCATCAATCATGAATCCAAAAATCGTTGGTAGCACCGTTGTTTCAACTACAGATGCACAGACACTTGCTACTCAGGTAATCAATTACAAAAAGAAAGCTGCAAGTACAACTAAGGCTACAAGAACAATTGATGACAGTAATTCTAGCATCTTTGAAGGCGTAATTGAGATGCCTACAGAACCTACAGTTCCTGCTGACGCGGTAGATTTGGCAACATTGACAGACAAATCGAATGAAATGCATAGTGGAGGTGTATATGTTCTTAAATCTGGTAATATGTCAACAGATGGAATGAATGTAGCAGGAACAACAATATACGTTTGTTCTGGAGCAACACTGACTTGGAATGCTAATGAGAATAATATTCCTACTGTAATTGTTCTTTCAGGAGGAAAGATCATCGACACATACGGCAACGTTGGTAAATGTTGTAATGCCGACGTTTACGGAAACATTGAAACCAAACAAGATAGAATTGAAATAAACCATACATTTAGAACATCTCAAAGTCTGAATGCTGAAGATAAAAACGTATCTATTGCAGGCAAAGCCTATATCGGCGGTAATGTTACAGCTAAGAATTTCTATCCAGGAAACGGAATCATCAATATCAAAGGTGATTTGAATCTGGGAGAAAGCGAATTTAAGCTCGACAATAAAACAAAGTTGAATGTTGATGGTAAAATTACAGCAAAAAGGTTAGAATTAACCAACAGCTCTGTCCTCTACTCTGGATGTGGTGCTAAAATTGCAGGCGAAGTGAACCTCAACGATCATTCAGCTTTACACGCCAAATATCTGGAGTGTTCAAAATTCACTCAGAATTCAGGAGCCAGACTCATTCTTTCTGACCAAAGTTACGTCAATTGCTCTGGTGAATTTGCATCATACAATAACGACACCAGCTATAGTATTCTGGAGGGCGATGGCGCCAAGGCGGTTATAAAGGCAGATAAGTTCTACTTCAACAATGGTGCTCCACAAAAAAATGATGAAGGTGAGACTTACTATGAGGTAAAGATGTTCTCTACGCCAGGCAAAAACAACCCACAGATTGTAGCAGTTGGATCATTCTATGTAAATGGGCAGAAGGTTAATGTAAGATTCACAGATGCCAACATGTTTGTGACAAACGAAGTAACCAAGAGCGAGGTTGTCATTAACCCTACCACTGATTGCGATAATCCAGGATGGGAGAATCCAGATCCAAAGCCATCACCAGAACCGGAGCCAGAGCCAACTCCTACTCCAACTCCAAAACCAGAACCAACACCTAATCCAAAACCAGGTTTGGACCTGATTACTTCAGTGGAGCCAGAGCATACACATCAGATTTCTGCAACAGGCATCATGCCACTCAATGGTTATCTCTACATGTCATACCATACCAACCAGAACCAGAAGGATAATACAGCGTATTCTCATGGAGGATGTATTGAGGTGATGGCACCAGTGGAAAATGATCAGGCTGTACTGAAACAGTACATCTATGATTCGGAAAGAACCCTCGATTTCAACCACATTCTGGCAACCAAATTGAACAGTGACGAAAGAAAGATCTTCCTTCCTGGTAGCTCTAGCAAGAAAGGTGCTATGCTGGCATATATGGACATCAGAAAAGACCACATGCTAGCTGACGAATCGATGGAAATAACCAGCAATGACGGAAATGAAGTTACCATCAAGCAACCATTGAACTATGTACAGCTGAAACCAGCTAAAGCAGAGTATAAGGGTTACGATGAGAACTGCGTGGTTTACAATGACGATACCAACCACCTGATTGTTGCAACAACAGAAGGTTATACCGTATATGACGCAACCACCATGAACGAGGTGAATACATACAGCAAACCAGGAAAGGCTAAGCACGTAGCTATGGGCAATGGAAAAATTGTGTGTCTTTATCTGAATGAAAGAAACAAAGATACCCAAGTGGGAATCCCTGCGACCATCGAAATCATCAATAAGAAGAGTGAGGATTTCGAAAATACCAAGACATTCCCTACCAATGTAAGCATCGAGCCTAATGATGGTAAGAATGTAATTGCCGTTGAAGATAATAAGATCTATGCTTGTCTTGGAGCTGCCGGTCTCTATGTTTATGACATGAATGGCAACGAGCAATGGCACTATCAGATGCCAAATCCAAAGAATAAAGATGATAAGTGGAAGGCTCTCTGCAACGGATGCTTCGTTGACGACAACTACGTTTATCTGGCATACGGCTCTTACGGAATTGTGGTAATCGATAAGAATACACACAAAGTTGTAGCACATAGAATCGTTGAAAAATCTGCCAACTATGTTACTGTATATAACGGCTATATCTATGTAGCATACGGTAGAAGTCGCATGCAGGTATTTAAGTTGAACCTCGGTAAATAAGAATGATTGCTCAAAAAGCAATATAGATTTTTATAAAATCAAAAGACACTAGATGAATGCAGCTGCAACAGCTTGCGGCTGCATTCATAGTGTTTAAACTAAGAGAATGATGAAGCGAAAATTGATACTATACACTACTGCTGTTCTTCTGATGAATATCGGAGGAAGGGGTGTTATGGCTCAAAATCTGAAGCAAAAGACCCAGAAAAAAGCATTCAGCCCGAAGATGCTCGTTTATGAAAATCTGAAAAATGAAAATGTGCTCAGACACTTCAACAATCGCTTCGCACAACTCGACACCCTACTCAACCACCCTATATGGGTACAGTCGCCAGTCATCAACCTGGGACTCAACCGTCAGCATACGGATGACATCAGAAACACCGACTCGCTCTACTGGGCAAAGACAGCCCACGAGCAACTGGCAATAGCAAGACACAACGGACTGGAAGTAACCGGACAGGTGTATGCCAGACCCGATGCCTACTTCGATGCCGACAACGACGACGCCGAACAGGTATCCCAATACAAAGCAAAGACCCAGGCAGAACTGGGATGGAACATCATCAACAGCAAGTTCTACCAGGGCAAGGAAAAGAAAGCCAAAGTAGCTTTGGCTAACGAACTCTCCAGGCTGCAAAGCAAGAAGAGACTGACAGCAGACATCTATGAAAAGGCAGCTGAAGAGCTGACCGAACAATATAACTTCTACATCGGTACCATCATCGCTCACCGACTGGACAACCTCGACATCATGAACGAGGCATACCAATTCATGCTGGAGAAAGACCGAATCAGCAACGACAAGATGCTGAAGGTGATGAACGAAAAACTGGCAGCAGAATACGATATCTCCATCCTCTGCTCCGACCGCGACATCTCCAACAAACCTATCTACCGCATAAAGCCAACCCGGATTGTGGTAGATACAACGGCACTCTGGCGCCACATCGAAGAGGAAAGCATCGACGCTAGAATCGTGATGATAAAGGAACAGATTGCCGACAACGACAGCAAGTTGGCGAATTACTTATCGACAACAAGAATCACGCCTTTCGCCAGATGGTCTTCCTACTGGCAAAGCAACAACAAGATAAGCAACAACGGTGATATCGGAGTGCGGTTCACCATCCCGATCTACAACGAGAATCCACGCAAGCGCAAGGCTCTCGAAACAGAAAAGGAAATCATCAGAAGCAGCAGAAGCACCGACGTCAAGGAGATCAAGCAATCGGTTGGCATCCTGCTGAAGAGAATAGAGAATTTGAACCACGCCATCGCCACCGAGGCGTTCCATATAGAGCAGACCGGCAAATACATCGACATGAGAAGATTTGCCTACAAGAACCAGAAGCAGGGGTACAACTACCTGATGCGAATGGACGAATATACGGGATTCCTCGAAAGCATGGAGAGAATGTATAAGCTGATGTTAAACCGCGGACTTGCCATCATCAATATCGAGAAGGCAGTCAGCATCTACAACAACAATTCTATCTTCAGAGAAATAGAACTATGAATGAGTTTCAATATAATAGCACGCCGCAGGAACAGGCAATGTCTGACATGCTCAAGTCGCAGAGCCACCGACTGGCAAGACAGCAGGTTATCTTCGCGCTGATCTTCCTGCTCGTCATCGTACTGGCGGCATACTATATCGTCACAAGAATGATATGGGTCATCTACGACGGATACATCACCATAGACGAAAACCCGATTTCGGCTGTTGACGACATCTACGTCCTCAAGGTAAACAAGGAAATAGGAGAAGTGGTACACAAGGGTGATACCCTCTACTCCTACGTGCTGCTGGGAAACATCGTGAACCAGTATGACCCCAACATCCTGCCTTCGGCTGTAAAGGAAACGCACGACATGGAGGTGCAGGCACAGCTGGCAAGGGAAGAAATCCCGGTGCTCCGTACACGACTGGCTGAACTGAAAAAGCAGAAGGCTTCAGAGAGCTCGGATATCTACTACGGACTCACCGACAACACCAAGCGCAATGCCCTGGATGCAGAGATTGCCGAAGTGGAAGAAGAACTCAGAAAGCAGGCGAACAAGGTGGAAATCTACGCCAAGGCTAAGAACACCACCTATAACTTCATGTCGAGAAGAGGTGCCGGCACCGACAATGCCGCCATGCCGTACTCCAGCAACACGAGCATCTACAGCCAAGGGCTGATACACTACTGCTGCGCTCCAGCCGATGCCTATATCACCAAGATCAATGTAAGCGACAGGACGCTGGTATTCAAGAGCCAGGAAGTCATGACCATCCAGCATACCGACTACGCTGCATGCCATCTGGGAGTAATCACCTACGTCCCCAACGACAAGGTGAAGTATATGGAGAGTCCTGACGATGCAGACATCATCATCAACAAGGATCTGGAGCTGAAAGCCAAGCTACAGATGGTGGGTCTGAGAGTAGAGGAAATTCCGAAGCATCTGCAGAGTAACTTTTCGCATGATGCCAATGCAGTGGTTGCCGTCTTCACACTGAACCCTAACCAGAGAGTTCCGGCATGGGTGATGAGCAACAAGCTGCCAGTGAGAGTGAGAATCAACAAGATCAGCGCTATGCTCGATCCTAAACCACTGCCGATGTACACCATCCCAGTGGATAAGAATCAAAATGTCGTAAGAAGTTCGAAGCTGATTTCGACCGACAAACCAAAATAAAGAACCAGAAGAAATGATTGGACTTAAAAAAAACAAACGTGGAGACATGGTGCTCACCATCGACAGCTATGTCGATATCGACTCAATACCAGATATCCAGTCCGACTACTTCGATTGCATATATATCAATACGAAGAGTGAGCGAGCGTTCCATGCTATCCTGTTTGGAGCCAGCCCTATCCTATCGTATAAATGCAGCTACAAGCCGATATTCGTCAAAACGGCGGTATCCGGCAAGGAGCAGATCATTGACTACATCATCGATGCCTATGTCAGCGATATGAGCAATGAGAAAGTATATGAGATCATTGACAAGATCAAGGCAGCCAAGGAGAAATATGGCATTAGGCAGGAGGTGGCACGCCCAACTCAGCCCAACGAGCTCTTCACCAACATTCTGAGGTTTCATCTCTCCAGAGACCAGAGAATTCTGTCTCACGTGCTTCTGGAGAAATCGTCATTGGGATATATCAATCCTATCTTCGAGCACTACCATAGCATGAGCCTGTTTCATCTTGCCGAGATGTTCTCCTTCATCGATACGCTGGAGGAATATGGAGCACTGCGCAAGCACAAATACCTCATCAAGGAACATCTCTGCCCGAAGTGCACCCACAGTCACCTGCTATATACGGAGTGCTGCCCGAAATGCGGAAGTTCGAATCTGAAGATCCAGAACATCATCCACCACTTTTCCTGTGCCAACGTATCACCGGAAAGTGCATACAATGTGGGTGGTATGCTCATCTGTCCGAAGTGCCACAAGAGACTGAGACACATCGGCGTGGATTACGACCGACCAGCAGTGATCTATTCCTGCAACGACTGCGATAACTCGTTTACCACGCCAGTCACCAAGGCAACCTGCTGCTATTGTGAGAGTACCTTCCCGGTCAATGCACTGGTTCCACGTAATGTGGTGGATTATGAGATAACAGAAGAAGGTATCCGTATGCTGACCCAGAGCGGTCTGCTCTTCAGCAACATGACTAATACTTACGATAACTACATGGAGTATAGTCTGCTGCAGAACCGTCTGCGCCGCCAGCTTCTGGAAACCTACCGCGACGACCAGGTATCGGTCATCGTAGGCAAAATCTGGATTCTCGACACCAATCAGGAAACTGTCAAGATCAAGGAAACCCTGCAGGCTAAGTTCTGCCGCCTCTTCAACAGCCACAAGGTATCGTACAACAACAACATCTTCTACGTTACCTATACGGCATTTGACGAGAAGTCTGAGAATGACGCACAGCAGCACCTGAGCAGGGAGATGTCAAAAGCTATCCGAAAGGTAGCCAATATGATAGAACCCGATGAGATCATCTGCTGCGTACTCAATACCAAGCATAAGGGAATGAGTGGAGAATACGATGATTTCTTTGACAAGATGAACTTCATAGAGCTGACTCCAGACGACTACTGCGGATATTCGGAAAATCCGATAACAGATGAAGATACCGTGAAGCAGCAGGAAGAGCGACTCGACATAGCTCCAGAAGAAGACGAAACCGACAAGGTGCTGAAGAGAGTGAAACTCTATAAGGAACTGGTGGGAGCCCTCGTCGCCATCGCCGGTATCCTCGTCCTCATCGCCATCCTGGCGCTCACCGTACTGAGATAAGAGAAGAAAGGAAACTGAAGAAATGTTTAGTATAGCAGATACAATCAACCGATTCTGGGACTGGATTGCCACGCTCTCGTTTACGAGCATCGCCAACACCTACTGGTTCCTCTTCTTCATTGAGATACCGAGATACTACCTGCTGGAGTATCTGGTGATCTTCTACCAGTTGATGAGTCGAAACAAGAGATACAAGGAAAAGGAGCTTGCCCGATTCTATCTCTATAGAGAAAACCCGCTCATCAGCATCCTGGTGCCGGGTAAGAACGAAGGCAAGAACATCTACAAGATGGTGAAGTCGCTGAACGAACAGACCTACCGGCACTACGAAATCATCGTGGTGGATGACGGTAGCGACGACGACACCAAACTGATATGCACCGACCTCTACCGTGCGGGACTCATCACGCACTACCTGAGATTGGAGAGCCGTGGCGGCAAGGCGGCAGCCACCAACTATGGAGCAAACATGGCAAGGGGTAAATACATCGTAAGCCTCGACGCCGACTCATCGCTCGACCGGGATGCACTGGAAAAGGTACTCCTGCCCTTCTATCTCGACAGTGAGGTGAAAGCCGTGGGAGGTTGCATCGAGGTGAGAAACTACAAGGAGACGATCTGCTCATCGCTCCAAGCTTTCGAATACCTGAAGCGAATACAGGTGGGTCGTACCATAACCAGCGCCCTGGGTATCTACCACATCATCTCGGGTGCCTTCGGCGCTTTCGAGCGCAAGACACTGCAGGAAGTGGGATACTGGGACATCGGTCCGGGACTCGACGGTGATATCACGCAGAAGATCCGCAAGGCTGGCTACAAGGTGAAATTCGCCGAAGATGCCATCTGCATGACCAATGTGCCAACCAAATGGTACAAACTGTACCGTCAGCGCATCAGATGGTCGAGATCACTCGTGAGATTCCGCCTGCGCAAGCACATCGACATCCTGCTGCCTACCAAGAACTGGAGCATCCTCAACTGGTTGTCGAATATGGAAAGCGTAGTGTTCGACTGCGTATTCAACTTCCTGTGGCTGGGATATATGATTCAGCTTGCCATCACCTTCAACACCCACATCGTGGATGTGCTGCTCTTGGGCTACTTCATCCGTGTATGCCTGTCGCAGCTGGCATTCATCCTGGTGCTGCTGGTAACGGAAAGAAAGAAAACCGCCTGGTTCCTCTATCGGTTTATGCCACTCATGTCGCCATACACAGGCTACTTCCTGCGCTTTGCCCGACTGTCGGCACATCTTCAGGAACTGTTCTTCCGCACCTCTTACAAGGATGAGTGGAACCCGAAGAAGACATCGCGCTACGCACAGCTGGAAGGAATCTAAGGCAACCCATAGGATTGCAAAGAACACTGTACCTTGCCGAAAGGCAACAGGATAAGTAAGAAATAGTAATAATAATTAAAACAATATAGATATATGATAAACAAACCTTACGAGTTTAAGGTTGGAGTGATAGGATTGGGCTACGTAGGTACCCCCCTAGCATGCTTATTCTCAAAGAAATACGATACATGGGGTTATGATAACAATGCGAAAAAGGTAAACAGACTTATCCAGACGCAGATGAATCAGAACAAAATGCTATCGAAGGCCTTGGCTCAGGGACTAAAACTGACTAGCGACATAGAAATGCTCAGGAAGTGCAATGTGTATATCATTGCGGTTCCTACACCTGTCAACAAGTCGAACAAGCCAGACATCAGTTGTGTAAGATGTGCCACCCGCTCCGTAGGTGCCATCCTGAAAGAGGGCGATATCGTGGTATATGAATCGACTGTATATCCCGGGCTCACCGAGGAAGTATGCGCTCCACTGCTGGAGGCAACATCCGGCTTGAAGCTCAACCAGGATTTCTATGTAGGCTTCTCTCCGGAACGCATCAATCCGGGCGATACCGTACACACCATCGAGAACATCGTGAAGGTGACCAGCGGTTCTACCCCGGAAGCAGCCGAGATCATCGATTCGCTCTACGCTTCCGTACTGACCCATGGTACCTTCAAGGCAAAGAGCATCAAGGTAGCAGAGGCTTGCAAACTGATGGAAAACTGCCAGCGCGACGTACAGATAGCCTTCTTCAACGAAATGGAGAAGATATACGACAAGATGGGCATCAGCATCCAGGACGTTACGGCTGCCGCTAGTACCAAATGGAACTTCGTTCCTGCTACCCCAGGACTGGTGGGCGGTCACTGCATCGCTGTAGATCCTTACTACCTCATCAACAAGGCACAGGAGGTGGATGTGGTTCCATCCCTACTCTCTACGGCACGCGAGGTAAACGAGCAGATGGCAATATGGATGGCAGGAAAGATCAAGAGTGCAAGCGAGGTTAGAAACTTCGTACCAGCTGAGACCAACGTACTCATCCTGGGCTTCTCGTTCAAGCCAGACAGCGATGACATCCGTAACACCAAAGTAGCCGACCTGTATATCAATCTTCTGGGTACAGGATACAGAACCACCCTCTACGACCCACTGGTGGACGCAGAAGAAGTAAAAGAAGAATATGAAATCAAGATTACCGACAACCCTTCCGTGCTCGATCAAAAGTATGAAATCGTAGTCATCGGTACCAATCATAAAATATTTAATAACCTAGACATGAATAAGATTCTCACCGATAAGGGTTTCGTGTGTGATATCTACGGAATCCATAAAGTAAAGGCTTAGGATTGTCGCAACGAATTGCGAGAAATGAACAGTAAATGTAAAGTATTAGTAGTAGATGATATTCACGAGAATATTGAATTAGTTGCTGATATGCTGAAAGGCTTAGACGTTGAGATTCAGAAAGCGGACGGTGGAGCTAAAGCTATCGAACTGGTAGATAGCTTCCAGCCCAACATCATCCTGCTCGACCTGATGATGCCCCAGGTAAACGGCTGGGACGTCATCAAGCACGTCAGAGCTTCTTACGACAAATCGGAGATGGCAATCATTGTGGTTTCCCTGCTCAACAACAAGGACAACATCGACGACTGCTATGAGATGGGGGTGAACGACTACATCTGCAAGCCTATCATCAAGGCACAGCTGGTCAGCTCTGTAGAAACCCATAAAGAAAAAATAGTTGAGCCTACCCCCAAGGCAAACCCAACTATGGTAGCATTGCATAATAAGAATAATGATGATAAGGCAATCTTCAGAATGTAATTGCCCCTACTGCATATCATAAGAAATACGCTCTGCCGGGTCTATAATGCTTTCTGCAATATAGATTCGGCATGAGCCACACGTTCTCTGCCAGGAGGTTCTATGCCATCTAGCGGATAAGGGATTCCCAGCTTCTCATATTTGTAGATGCCCATCGTATGATAAGGCAACACATCTATGCGCTGGATATTGCTGAGCGTAGAGAGGAAGTCTCTCAACTCTTCCAGGTATTCATCCTTGTCGGTAATACCTGGAATAAGGACGTGACGTATCCATACCGGCTTGTGAATCTCACTGAGATAGCGGGCACAATCGAGTATGTTCTTATTGCTATGAAGCGTCAACTTACGATGCTCTTCATCATTGATATGCTTGATATCCAGAAGAACCGTATCGGTAACGGCCATCAGACGCTCGAATTTCTCGAAAATCTTTCCATCTCTTCTGAAAGGCTGGGCTGATGTATCGAGACAGGTGTTGATGCCGCGCTGATGCGCCTTCTCAAACAGTTCAATGAGAAAGTCTATCTGCATCAGGGCTTCTCCGCCGCTCACGGTGATGCCGCCCTTGTCGCCCCAATAACTCTTGAATCGCTCTGCCTTATCCAGCAGGTCATCGGCACTCCACTCTTCTCCTACCCCCGTCTTCCACGAATCCGGGTTATGGCAGAACTGGCAGCGCATCGGACAACCTTGCAGAAAGATCAAAAATCGGATGCCTGGTCCATCTACTGAACCAAAGCTCTCTATGCTGTGAACAAATCCTTTCATGCGCCAGCTTCAGTCTTTTCTTGTTTGTGGATTATATAAACAAGAGTTAAACATGCTCCGCAAATCAAAAAAGTTACGGCACCTAAAAAATAAATCAGTCCCATTATTTCTTTCTCCTTCTTTTTAATAATATTATTAACCAGACTCCTATTACAAGAAAAAGTACTATAAAAAAGAAACCTGCCCCATAAAGGAGTACTTTATTTATGCTTTCCTGCATAATACCTGCTAATATGACACCGCCAATAATTAGCTTGACAACATCAAAGCAGAACTTATAGCCCTCTTCCAAAAGAGCTTTTTGTTGTTCTATATTGAGTTTCATACCGCAAAGATAGTAAATTTATCAATATCTTGCTCCATTTTGCAGTTAAATAAGCTAAATTGCCCGCTAAATATCCTCGGAAAGAAAATCTAGCGGGCAATCTATATATTACAAAGAGACAAGAGAATTCTTCACTCTTCCCTCTTCATTCTTCACTTCCTTAGAGTCTCTCGTGAGCCTGACGAGCGATTACGTCGAGCTGCTGCTCGCGTGTC
>ERZ1034973.1178-NODE-1178-length-15804-cov-10.638390_pt1 | contig 15804 bp, 28 predicted proteins | sample MGYA00520686_ERZ1034973 | MGnify/ENA primary metagenome ERZ1034973 (study PRJEB33766, sample SAMN09781775) | gut metagenome | biome: gut microbiome | host: Homo sapiens | place: Madagascar | study: EMG produced TPA metagenomics assembly of the PRJNA485056 data... | reverse complement strand
TGGTTTGCTTGTTTTGTTGCTTTTTGATTCTCTCTTCACGCTTCGTGCAATACGGAATATTGTATTCGTCGCTCGTGTCAATCATTCCGTCTTTATTAAGCCGAATTTTCTTTTCTCGAATAATCCGACAAACGCCCGATTGTGAATTGAAATTATATTGTTTCTCGAACTCTTCTTTCGTTAAAATCATTATTAAAAATTCCCCGGAGCAATAACGAACGGGGAATTGTTCGCTATCGCTCTAATTTTTTAATTTTTTTGACATTTCTTTCGCTAACCTTTTCTCGGCTTCGTCCACATAAAATTCACCCATTTTCGGAACTATTTTGTCCGTTGCCGGTTTTAACATTGGTCGTTCTTTTAATTTTTGGGCTTTATCTTTGAATGGGTAAAGCAACTTCGCCGATTTTCCGGCAATAACTTTTTTACCCTTTTTATTGATTTTTGTTCCTGTATCTTTGAATTGGAAAATACCGAATTTATGTCCCGATGTTGGCTTGTCGGGAATGAAGTTTATTGTTTTATGGGTATTATGAACAACGGCGATTGCTTGGGCGAATTGTTTCCCTGTGTTGCCTTTTACCGGGTGAGCCGCAATTTGTTCGATTTTTTTAGCGTTTACACGGCTAATCAAATTTTCTTTTTGAACAAACTTTTTATAACTTCCACCACGAGCGAATTTCGTCGCTTTTAAGGTGAATTTTCCTTTTGCTCTTAATGTTGCCCCCTCCTCTTGCTTTTGGAGTTGGTCGGTCGGCTTATTGTATGTTTTAGCCTGTTGCCCTACATAAGAAGCCATTTTGTCAACGTCTTTTTCTTTGTAAGGGGCTTTTTCATAGTGAACGGATTTTAAAACGATGTTTGATTTTCCTCCACGAATCGTCAAGGAAGATTTAACATTTTTCTTGTAAATAACACTTGTTTCAAACGCCGCCTTTGAAAGAGTTGAACGAACCGTGTCCGAGTAGGCGTATTTTGCAACATTTTTTAAATTTTCCGTGTACTGTTTTAAATCCTTGTCGTCAACTTCAAACATTTTTTAAAACTCCGTAAATAGTCGCATTTGTGCTTGGGCTTCTTTTAACCGTTCAACACTTTTTTTGAAATATTCCTCGTCTTTTTCAACGGCGATAAAATCAATCCCCAAATTATGACAAGCGACGGCAGTTGTTCCACTACCCGAAAAGAAATCTGCTACTAGAAGCCCCCCCCCGCAACTCTCGGAGCGTAATCTCGAAGTATCGCTTCAATGAGTTTTATTGGCTTTTGGGTTGGGTGAATTGCTTTTCCCGTTTCGCCAGTTTTGATAAATCCTGCCCACGGGAACTCGTAACATTTTGCTACTCTATCAAACGAAGTCCACGCCAATTCGCCGTCGGCAAAGTTCGGGACATAAGTATGCTTGTTCCAAAAAATAAAACCTCTTCCGCCAAATTTCCATAAAATCGGGAAATAATTTCCCCCAAATATAATTTGATTTTTAGAAACTCGCAAAATATCTAAAAAGAACTCATCGCTTGGGGTTGAATTATCCCAAGATTTCTTTGTCATTTTAGAATTTGAATGGGGATTGGAAGAGTAAGTTATACCATAGGGAGGGTCGGTCAAAACTAAATCAATACACTTGTCGGGAAGTTGTTTTAAGATTTCCAACGAATCGCCAAGCGTGATTTTATTTTTTAATTTTTCCAAAATCATAAAAGCCCTCGGAATAGTTTCATTTGTGCTTGAACATCTTGAAGCCGTTTAACCGAATCTTCATAATGTTTCAAATTCTTCTCAACGCTGATAAAAGGAATGCCCAAATTATAACAAGCAATAGCAACGCTACCCGAACCCGAAAAACAATCCAAAACAACGCCCTTTGAATCTTTAACATAATAATCTCTCAAAATTCGCTCCATAAGTTTAACGGGCTTTTGGGTCGGGTGAATACGAATTTCTTTATTCTTCATATCCTCTTGAATCATTCCGTTCCAAACGAACGAATATTTTCTTATTGCCGAGCCAAAAGAAGTCCACGCCAATTCACAATCGGCATAATTGCCTGTATTTTGTTTATCCCAAACAATCCAACACGGCGAATTTTTATTGATATTTTCAACCATAAAATTTCCGCCGAATATGATTTGATTCTTTGAAATTCGAAACATCTCTTGAAAATAAATCGGGTCGGGAATTTTGTCGTCCCAATCGCTTTTCCCGTAATCTTTAACAACGCCTTTATTCGAACTGCCAATCGTTCCACGCCTTGACATCTTTTCGCCATAGGGGGGGTCGGTCAATATTAACTCAATACATTTGTCGGGAAGCTCCCTCATTATATCTAAGCAATCGCCGTGCGTGATTTTGTTCAAGTATTTTTCAATCATAAAATAAACAAACTTTGTTGAGCCGTTTCATTATTAAAACGGTCAAGACTTTTTCTGTAATAATTTTTGTCTTTTTCTATTGCTACAAAATTTCTATTCAAACGCTTACAAGCAATAGCAGTTGTTCCAGAGCCGGAAAAACAATCAAGAATCAAATCACCCTCAATAGAAGAATGTTTTATAATTTGCTCAATTAAATATAAACCTTTTTGATGTGGGTGAGTTTCATTGTCGTGCTGAACGTGTTGCATTTTTAAAACATTTGAAAAATTGTTTAAATTGTATTTTGGCGTTCCCTTTTCTAAAACCAAACAATACTCACTTTGATTCCTAAATCCATAACCAAGCCCGAAATTGTTTTTAACGATACATATTAGCATTCTAATATTGAAATCTGTTTCGGATTCAATAAAATTTCTTAATTTGTGTTCGAATTTCCAATTCGTAAATAAATAACAACTTTTGTTGGGTTTAAGAACTTTATACAACAACGGTAAAATTTTATAATTTATCGATTCGTCCTCGTTGTTTAAAATAGTTTTTCCGTTTCTGCCGTAACCTATTCCGTCGCCATAAGGAGGGTCGGTAACAATTAAATCAAAGGTTGCTTCTAGCCCCCCCCCCCGCAAGTATCGTCAAACTGTCGCCGAGAGTGATTTTGTTTTTTAATTTTTCTAACATTTTAAATTTTTTCCGTTTTAATCGGGCAAACAATTTTCAAACCCGCATCTTCGGTTTCGTCGATGTATCTCGGAACTTGTGAAACGCCGTCCAAAGATTTTCCATAAACCCAAGGAATTTTTTTTGATTGTTTGCCGTCTGCTTTTGGTTTAAACGGGTTCGGCAAATCAACGCAATCGTATAAAGGCGAACGCCTGTCAAATATTTCGTCGGCTTTTTTACCTCGTACAATTTTTGATTCGTCCCAATCTTGGAATCGCCCGTTTGCTTTTGAATAAAACAAAAATCTCAAAACATAATGCTTACAAACGGGGCAAACACTCAAAAGCAAAATTTCTCTTTTAATCAAACGCCCGTCGGATAATTTTTTTTTGAAAAATTTGTTGCCGTTTCTCAACTTGAAACATTCAATATATTCATAACTCTTTGTGCAAGTTTTGACTTCATAACTGCAACAATCCAAGATTACAACACTTTTCATCTCTTCTCCCTGTTTATTGAAAGCGAGAAAATTTTTGAGAGCGTTTGTCTTTATTCAGAAAGGAGGCTCGATTATGTTTGAAAAATCGCATTTATGTTAAGTTTTACGCTTCGCTCTCAAATTCTCGCAACGGAGGACAAAGACAAAAAGACTTCCGTCCCCGTTTGACTCGGTAGCGTTCCCGATTGAACTAACCTGTCAACACATTACACATTACAGAAAATTTTTTACGAATGTAATGGCAAAATTGCGACTATTTTTAAAATACGAAAAAGGCATGCCGTTTCTGCGTTTGGCATGCCTGTCGATAAATTTTTATAATTTTTAAAATGTAACTCATTTTGTGCGTTTTTGCATTCGTCGTCTGCGTTTCGGTTGGGTCGCAAAATTGCGACTTTTTAAAATTTTTCGCACGTTTTCTATGTGGGCGTTGAGTTTCGCCAATTCTTTATCAACATAAATATTGACAATTTCTTTTGTTGTGTTCACTCCGTACTCTTCTCTAAGTTCCTCATAAACTTTTCTTACAGTTCCCACCGAATACCCAAGAATTGAAGCAATTTCATCGGTTGGAATATTCTGCAACATCAAACTAATAATTTTGTCTTTGGTTTCTTTACTAACGCCCATTTTTACCCCTCTTTTGGTTCTTCAACTACTATTTCAAATAATTCGCCGACCGATTCTGAATACAATGCGGCGTTCTCTTCGTTTTGTTTCCGAAAAGTTGGAAACATTATGTCTTTATCGCCAACGAACAACAACATCATATATTCTTTTTCATTCTCCATAAAATGAAAGCGTTGTCCGTTTGTTGCAGTTTCGTCATACCCGATAAAATCGGGGAACTTGCTCAAAAACTCTCCACCATTTGCCCCCGAAAATACTGCAACCAAACGAGCCGTTTTTTGTCCGTGGAGTTTTCTATAATTTTTGTTGAATTTTATCATTTTTAATTTTGACATATTTCCTCCTTAACCGTAATTAGGTTGTTTATTTGATTTCCGTATTCTCGAACCACTTGAACGGGCAAGAACCCAATAATCCATTTCATAATTGGAATACCTTTTCGGGCGTACATTAACAAAATCTCGTTTTCGTCGTCAATCGCAAGAACGGCTTGTTTGCCCGAATCTAAAAACCGTTGAACCCGAACGGCTTTACTCTCGGCAGGGCTTGAAAGGTCAGTTGTCGGTCTGAAACTTATTGAAAAATCTTTTCCATAAATCAACCCGAGTTTCTTTTGTATGAAATTTATTGTTTCAACCTCTATCAATTCACTACGAGCCGTTATAAAATGAATTTTCAACCCACCCGAAGCCTTGAAACAAAGATATTTATACAAAGCCAAGTCAATTCCGTTTTTGTCAGCATTCGCCAAACGATTAAAAATGTCGAACGCTTCATCTTTGGAAACATTTTGACTTTTTACAACGTCCCAAATCCACGCTGAATCAATCAAACACCCGTCCAAGTCGCAAATTATGTATTTTTGTTTTATTTCAGCCATTTAAACACCTCCAAGGGCTTTGAATAGCAAGTAAACTGCAAAGCCTAAAATAAAACCTACTACAAAACTTGCGTACAATTCGGGGAAATTGTCAGCACATTTTTGGTTATATTTATCAGATAAAGACCTATAACAATCAAACCAAAAACGAATTCTTTGATTTAAAAATTCTATTGTTTGACGGTAACTTTCGTTTTGTTTTTTGTATTCGTTATTTATATCGCTTAATTTTCTTTTTGATTTTGCCATTGTTCTTCTAACTCCTCTGCTCTTTTTGCTTTGTTTAAGTATTTTTGAATTTTCCAATAATCCTCAAGTTGCAATCCTATATTTTTAGGACGAGATTTTACAATTTGAGTCAACAAGAATCGATATGTTGCATTTATTGTTATCACCCGTTCTAAATTTAATTCGGTTATTTGTTTGTTCAGCTCAATCCAAAAGCTAATCGGCTTTCCCAAAAAAGAAGTCATACCATTCAAATATTTATTCATAAGTTCTTTTTTTAAAACATTATTTTCCTTTTTCAATTCTTCGATTTTTTGCTCTTTGTGTTTAAGTTCGTCCATTGTTTCTCCTCTGATTGTTTAATAAAATTTTGTTGTTTTCCCATTCTCTTTTGAGATTGTATATAAGCCGATTTCCGATAATAACTCGGAACAAGATGTAGTTTTGTCGTTCTTCGAGTTCGCCCACTCGTCCGTTTCGTTGATTTCTTGAATATCCTCTTTATAGTTTCCGTCGGAATCCCAAAAGTCAACATCGACGTTTTGGCGTTTGGCTTTTTGTCTGTTCAATTCTTCAATTACATTATGGAGGATTGTCGAAAGTTGCTCTTCATTAAACAAACTCCAATTCATAAAATAAGCGATTTTATCAAAATCAAAACCAAACAGATCTGCTTGAATTTTTAGCGACCGTCGTCCCATTTCTACTGAAATCATATTGTCGATATTTTTTAATTCTTCATCGCTAGTTCTTTGAATATATTGCTTTAATGTTTGGTTTGGCATAAATCCTCCCATTCGCTTTTTAAGGTTTCAGAAACACCCGTACTCGGAACTTCTTTCAAGGCTTTAAAGTAAAGTTTTTCGATTTTCTCGAAATTTAATAAAGCCTTGCATGCAGTCTTTACTCTATAAGAACTAACGAGAATTAAATCAATGGATTTTGCCAAAAAGAACAACGTTGTCGCAATTCCCAAGCCTACGGAAGCCACTACGGAAAATTTTAATAAATACCAATAAATTATTACAAACATTTTGTTTCCTCCTTTTAATTGTTTAACCACTCATTCCAAATAATGCCGGCAATAAAACCAATCAAAAAACAAATCATCTTTCGTCCTCCTCTATCTTTGGAAATTCTTTATATTCTTTTCCGTCGAGTAACGCTCCCGATTTTGCTTTCCCTAATTTTAAAACGATATTTCCTTTTGATTCTCCAACATCTATTTTTGTTATTTTTTCAAATTCTTTAATATCTTTCGGATAAACTCCGTCGATAGTAGAACCACTAAACAAAATCACTTTTCCATTTATTTTTTTCTCGGCTGGATATGGAACATATTCATTTTTACAAATTGGTCGCCACTCGCCCCATTGTTTAAAGAAGAACGGCACGTTTTGTTCTTGGCATTGGCGTTGAATGTTACGAACCCAATCGGGGTGCATTGGTCGAGCGTTCTTGCCCGATTCACCACCACAAATCACCCAATCAATGCCGGTTAAATCAAGTTCGCCCAAATCTTCAAGCAACGGTTCACAACTTAAAAATTTTATTTTTGCGTTTGTTTGTTTGAGATATAGCATGCGGCTTTTGTATCTTGCCATTTCAACCGTTACGCCAAGCCAAACATTAAACGGATATTCAAAATCGGGAAGCCGTTCGGCTCTTTTTGTTAGAATTTGAAAAACATTCGGGTCGTTCCATTCGCACTCGTCCAAAATATCTTTAATTTGCGAATCTGTAACGCCTATGTGAAACGTATCGCTCATTGAATTAACAAAAATCAATTTACGCTTTGTATCTAATCTTGAAAATTTATGATTCGATAACGCTTCTTTGTGAAAAACAACCTCATTGAATGGTTTTGAATATTTTTCTTGCCCCATAGCCGTAAGGCGTTTGTGCATTTTTTCAGCGTAACAATTTTGACAACCCTCGGAATATTTTGTGCATCCCGTAATGGGATTCCAAGTTTCGTTCGTCCATTCTATTTTTGTTGTCATTTTTGTCCCTCCCAAAATTCCTTGCATAGAATATTAAAGGTTTGTTTGTATTCTTTTTTTATTGGTTCGTCTTTTATAGTTCTGATTAAGTTTTTAATAAAAAGACAAAATCGATAACAAGTCATTCTGTCTATAATTAAACATTTATTGCGATTGATTTTCCTTTTGTTGAAAAAATACAAAACATATTCAAAAGTTTTTTTGAATAAAAAAGACGACATAAAAAAGACAACTGCAATACTTAATACTTTTAGGGTTGCAAATTCAATTAAAATTAATTTATCGATTATTTTTAAAATCATTATATTTCCTTCTTTTAGTTGTTTAACCAATTATTCCAAACAATGCCGGCGAAAAAGCCAATCAAAAAGTAAATCATTCTTCGTCCTCCAAGGCTTTTTCAATCTTTGCTTTAAGCATTCTCATTTTGTTGATTAAAAATTTATTCAACGGGCGTGTTGGCAAAGGTGGCATTTTTACAACAAGGCTTCTTTTTATATCTTCCAAAACCATTTCTAATTTTGAAGCCCTCAAATCAAGTCGTTCTAATTCTTCTTTTTGCTCTCTGTCGGCTTCGAGAAAACACTCTTTACAAACCCAACCAACCCCTAGTTCGGGGTCAGAAACCTCAACAAAAACATTTTTATTTTTAATTCCGGCTTCTTTACAATACATACATTCTTTTTCGTCATTCAAAAAATCTTCCGAAGTTTCTTTTCTTGGTTCGACGGTTGAATATTGTTCATATAAAGGGGCTTCAATTTTAATCGTTGCCGCAGTTGATTCTTCAATTTTTTCGTTAAGAACGCTCAAAATATAAGAATAAATTTTGCCAAGTTTATGACCTCCATACATTTCGCCCAAATTTTCCCAACTTGTAACCCTCAAATTAGCGATAAAAGCGGCAGAAACTTCGTCCATTTTCAACGGTTCAACGATTGATTCCGCTTCGGCGTGAAGTTCTTCAAAATCTTTAATTTGACCCAATATTGAATCAAGGTCGTCTTTGTATGTTCTAATTGCAAAATCACCTTGATGCTCAATTTTGCAATTATTAACCTTTTCTTCGAATATTCGTTTTGAACTCTCAATTTGTTTTTTTAATTTTTCAAGCATTTTCGCTTCTCCTTTTGTTTTTCTTGTACTTTCCAAATTTAATTAGTTTGATTTTGTTCTTTACTGCTGAAACGCTTCTTGTCGGAATCATTTCGGCAACTTGGCGAATGGTTTTTGTTGAATAATTTTTATAAACAATCTCGAGTTCTTCGCTCGTCCATTTTTCGCCGTGTTTTCTCTCTCCTCCCGTAATATTCATTTACGCCACCACCTCGCTTTCAAATTTCATAAAACTAAAAATATGTGCTATAACATCAACCGTCCAACCGTCGCCAATAACTCCGGCGGCTTTGTTACGGTTTAAAATCTTTGTGTAACCCTCGGGGAGTGTTTGACAACGCTCCAATTCTGTTTGGTTAAGCCAACGACAAGAATATTTGTCGTTCAAATCTTCGAAAACCAAAGTTCTAAACCCAGTCCCGAAGTATCTTTTCAACATTGATTCTTTGCTAACTTCGGGGCGTGAATCTGATTCAGTAAGACAACGGGCTTTCAATCTATCAGCAAAGCCACTCGTCAAAATACTTTGTAAATATATTTTTTTGTCGTTTGGTTGTGGAATTGCACAAGTCGGGAAACCGAAAAGATTATAATTTTTGTCGCCAATATTCGTCCAATAGTAACGGTTTCTTAATTGAGCCGAAACAAGGCACGAATTTATATTTACGGGGTAAGTTCCGACGGCTTTTGAAATTGTTTCAAAATCTGCAGACGGCATTTCCACATTTTCAAGTAAAAAATATTTTGGGGTTAATTCTTTTTTTGCTCTTACATATTCCCAAAACAAAGAACTTTTATTTCCATTCAATCCAAGGCGTGTTTTATGTGCTTGTGATAAATCTTGGCAAGGGCTTCCACCAATAAGCAAATCACACCCCCCCCCAACAACCGAAGCAAAATCGACGTTTCTCACGTCGCCGAGTTGCTTCGTGTCGGGATAATTAAACATTGTAACTTTTATTGCTTCGGGTTTAATTTCGCAAGCGTAGTATTCGGCAACAGAAAATCCGGCTCTTTCAAGAGCGATTCTTCCACAACTTATGCCGTCAAATAAACTTACTACTTTTAGCCCTCTTTTTATCATTCCAATTCCCCAAACTTTTCTTTTATTTGTTCATAACAACAATTCCCGTTGCATTTACCTTTTGCACAACACTTCTCGCAAAAATCTACATCGTCGCCAAAAAGTTCGTCTAATATTGAAAATAATTTTTCAAAGTTTTCCATTTTTAAAATAACCTCATTTGTAATCTGCCGTCGCCGATGTCAATCGGTTCGGGAATTTTTATTTTTTCTTGTTGTTCTTTCCATAATTTCCGAGCATATTCAACCATTCCGCAATAACCATTGACCCATTCGCTATATGGGGGCAGTAAAGGTTCATCGGCTAACGAGCCACAACCCCACGCACAAAAATTGGGGCTTCCTGTTACGGAGGTAATTCGCCCACACTTCGGACACCACTTAGACGGCATCGGACGAATCCTTTATTTTTTGACCGTGGAGGGCAATACTCAAAACATCGGCTTTGAAATTTACTCCGTTTGAATCACCTTTTCCAAGGTACATTTTGCGAACGCCCGACGTTTTCCATTCAACTTCAATAATTCCAAGTTGTTCGTGCAAGTTTGGAATTGTGAACCACGCATGCGAAATTAAAATAAATTCGCCAAAGTCCATATTATTTCCCGAGTTCATTTTATAAGGGAAGAACGGACGTTTTTTGAGTTCTTCAAGTTTTTTTGTTTTGGCGTTCAATTCTTGTTGTAATTGACGATTTTGTTTAACTGTTTCTTCGTGGTTTTTTAATGACATTCGAATTGCTCGCAAACGGTCAATAATTTCTATATCTTCCCAAATTTCGGGAGTTCGGGGGTCGTTTACATCTGCAACTAAATCGTACATTGATTGAGCAACATTCGCCGAAATTATTACTTGAAATACTTTTTCCATTTTTCCTCCTTACTTTTTCTTGTTTTTTGTTTTATTTGAAACTCGTTTACCCTCAACACATTTAAAATCAGCCTTTGGAATAAAAAATTGTATTCCATAACCTTTAAAGTGAAGAAAACGCCCGTTTCTAACGGCTTTAAATTTTGTAATCGTATAAGTGAAGCGTTGTTTATGTCTAACTTTTCGTTCAACCGTACAAATTATAATCAAGTCGTTATCTCGTAAATATTTAAAAATTTCGTAAGAAACCCCGAAACATTCGTTCATCTGTCTTTTTTCGTCTTTGTGGAACTCGTGAATTTCTGTATTTACATTGGTTTTTCTTAAAATAACTCGGTTCTTTTCAATATCACAAACCAAAACGCCGATGCATTGTTTTGGGGCGTATTTTGTGGAACTAAAAAAGCCGCCCTCTTGCAAAACTCGTTCATAATATATCGAAACACACGTTCCATAACTGTTGGCTTCATAAGTCAAACGAAACTCTTTATATTCTTTTGCCGTGATGTGTTTTGCTATTTGTAGGGCAACTGGGTAATAAGTATTTCGCTCAACATTCGGGTCGAATACAACATCACTATACAAATCGAGCATCATTCCATCGAGTTCTTGAATGACTTGTTCGTTTCTTTGTTCTTCGTTCAACTACACACCCTCCAATCTAAAATTTTTGTGTTCAAAATTTACACAAATTGCATTATTTATGTCGGCGAGTCTTGAAACCGTTGCTTCGCCATAAATTTGTGCTTCTAATTCTTCGAGAGAATGATTCGCTGAAATAACCGTTGGCAATTCGTGTTCCGTTCTGTAATTGGTGATTGAATAAAAAACTTCGCTCAAATATTCAGACGGTTTCACTTTGTCGATGTCGTCCAAAAACAAAACTTCGGCTTTTTTGTAATCGTCAAGAACATTTTTTGCCGTTTTATCGTTTTTCGTTCCGAACGTGGCTTTAATATTGTTCATTAAATCAACCATATTGACGTAACGACAACGCAACATATAATCTCGATTCAACGCTTCGCACAAAATTGACATCAACATTGTTTTTCCCGTCCCGTAATTTCCGAAGAATATTAAATTCATGCCGGTTAAATAGTTCTTAATTGCGTTTTGGTGATATTTTCGAGCAACCCTCAAAGCGTTTTTTTGAGATTCGTTTGTTGTTCGGTAACAACCAAAACTCATTCCCTCAAATTTTTTAGGAAGAATCGGGCGAAAATCTTTTATAACTTCGTCCCAACATTTGTTTCGAACTTCAAAAGCACCTCTTAATTGATTAACCTTTTCAGTCGTTTTTTTAAAAAAGCGATTTACAAGGGTAGCTTCGGAGCAGTCGCAATATTCGTTTTTGTTTAAATCTTTGCCACAAAAGGCACATTTTCCGTCTTTCACTCTTACTCCGAATGATTCAATGGTTTGTTTTTGATATTCTTCAACTATGTTCACCATTTCTCCGTTCCCTCTTGTCCTAGCCGTTGTAACACCTTGAATACTTGCTACCCTGTACGCCGCTCGCAACATTTTCGTTGCTGATTTCTTGTTTGTTATATTTACCCTCGTAAACTTTGAGAGCGTTTATATCATTCGCCAAAACCCAGTCAAAAGAGAAAAACGAACTTTTTCTTATAAAAACTGATTTTTCGGCGTTGCGGAAAACTACCTCCCAAAATTCTTTTTGAGGGTTTTCGCTTAATCTTTTTTTTGATTTTTCCTTCCTAGAATTAGTCAATTTTTTTGGTTGCGAAAAATGAATACAAATTTCTTTATACAAGTTGAATAAGTCAATCTCGTTAAAAACAGAATCTTCTGTTTTTAATAAAGACATTTGTTCATTGGTTTTAGTATTTAATTTCAATACTTTATTATTAGTATTTATTTGTTCGGGATTTTCCGTTACGGCTGAACCGTTACGGCATAACTGCATCGGATTTACCGTTACGGAAAACCCGTTACGGTGAAAGCCCCTATTGTCGGGGGTTTCCTTTTTGTAGTTTGGATTTTCGTCGGGGTTTTCATAAAAGGTATAAAAACGAGCAAACGCCCCTTTTATACGACTATTTTCAACAACCAAAAAGCCGTGCTTTTCCAATTCTTCAAGGGCTTTTGTAACACTATCTCGACCGTCTTTTGATAAAGTAACAAGTCCGGCGATTGAATAATCCCAATCATCGGGAAGTGATAAACAAACAGTCAACAATCCTTTCGCTTTCAAAGACATCGTTTTTGTTCGCAAACAAATATTACTAATTGTCGTATAATTATGATTTTTAACCACACGGCATTGTCTGCCGTTGCTTTCTTCTCTCATTTCTTAGGCTACCTTTTATTTTTTTTATCTACTTATGGTTTTGAATTTCTTTTAATCGGGCTTTATAACATTTTTCAATATGTTTACGCCCGTAAACTTTTTGAACCCAATTTACGCTCTCTTTCGCCATTGAATATGCCCCTTGGTCTATTATGAAGCCTTGTTTATAAAGCCATTCGGCAAAATCAACACTCTTTTTCTCTCTTCTGATTTTTAAAATTTTATCTAAGTAAACTTCGTATGTTTGTTGAATTAAAAAATCGGTTTTTCTTTTAAAGATTTTCTCTTTTTGGATTTTACGATTTTTAATAAAATTTTGAATTTTCTCAACAAGCGACCTTTTTGGTTTTACGCTTGCGACCGTCGGGAAATTTAACACATTCTGCATTTTTCTTCTCCTTTACTTCTTGGGCAGTTTCAGCCAAAAGCATAAAAAATTGCCCCCATAACAAATCACGTTCTTCGCCGGTATAATCCACGTCGTCAAACTGTATAATTACGCCTACGTCTTTTTTAGCCATTATTGACACTCCTCGAAGTCTGAAAAATTTAATCCTAACAACGAACAAACCGCCAAAAATTCCACGGTTTTAATTTTTCTTTTACCTCTAAGGCATTGAGAAAATTGTTCTTGCGAAATTTTAATTTTTTCGCAAATAAATTTTTGTTGCAGACCTCTGCTCTCAATAACTTCTTTAATTTTTGCTTCAACGCTTTTACTTGTAGTCATTTGTTCGAATATCCTTTTCAATTTAATTTAACTTTTTATCAATTAAATTTATATTACGAACACAACTCTATAATGCAATTTAATTTTTGTCAAGTGTTTTTCTTAAATTTAATTTATATTTTATTGATTTTTATTGATAAAAGCATTATTATTGTTTAAAAAAGGAGGTATTATGCAAACAGTCGAAAACCCTTACACAGCAGACGAAATTGCGAAAAATTTGCCCGAACGCTTAAAATTTTTTAGAATCAAAGCGAATATGACAACGCAAGAGGTCAGCAACTACCTCGGCAAAACACAATCAACTATTTCAATGTGGGAAAATGGAAAAGCCCTCCCAAGTGTTGAAACAATGTTAAAAATTTGTAACCTTTATAAAATAAACGACATCAATGAACTTATTGATTGCACGGAATGTTACGAAAACGAAAATTTAAGCGATTTCAAAAATCTTAATAGGACGGAACAAAATTTAATAAAACTTTGGCGTTCAGCGAAGCCACACGTTCGTGCGGCAATAACTACTTTATTAAAAGAATGTAACTAAAAGGAGTAAAAAAATGGATTCAATTTCAAAAGAAAAAATTAAAAAAAATGTAAAGTATTTTTCAATAAGCATGCTTGTTGTTTTCTTTTTATTTTTTGCAATAGTTATGATTGCCGCAACTAGCGATGAAACACCAAAAGAACCCGAAAACCTATTAAGCGTTGCCAAATATGGCGAAAAATATCCTTACACAATCGACAACTTGGAATTAAAATGTTCGCCCGTCGATGCCGTTTGGGTTGAAACACAAAACGGGGACAAATACGCTCTTAATGGTTTGGCGGCTAACAAACTCAACAATGACCCACAATATAAAGGAAATACAAATTTGATTCTCAAAAAAGGTTTTTCCGATATTGAATTTTTAAACAAAGGTTTTGATATTTGTAAAAAGTAAAAGGATAAATATGGCTAATAACGCAGTTTTATATACAAGGGTTTCGTCTGACGAACAAAAGAAAACGGGCTTTTCTTTGGATTACCAAGAAAAACAGGGGCGAGAATACGCCAAAAAAAACGGATTAAACATTGTCAAAATATTTTCGGAATCATACACGGCAAAAAAGCCCGGACGACCTCAATTTAATGAAATGATGTCTTATGTGCAAAAACATAAGGTTGAACACCTCATTTTTTTAAAGTCTGACCGGGCTTCAAGAAACGGCGTTGATTCTGCCGCATTGGTTTATATGGCTGAACGGGATATTTACAACATACATTTAATTCAAGATTGCATTTGTTTAAATCGTCGTTCACGTCCTACCGATTTTTTAGTTTTCGAAATGAACAATATTATTGCAAATTTTTATCCTCGTAATTTGTCGGTAGATGTTACAACAAAACTTTTAGAAAAAGCCGAACAAGGTTATTATCCCGAACGACCTCCCATTGGTTATATGAGAAAACCAAATCTTAAAAAAGCGTATTTACAAATTAACCCCGAAAAAGCCCCATTTATCAAAAGGACTTTTGAACTCTACTCAACGGGAAATTATTCTTATCAGTCATTAGCGAAGCAACTTCGGGAGGAGGGCTTTTTAATTTCCCCAAGCACAAAATGTGGAAAATCAAACGTGGAAGATATTTTAAACAATCCAATTTATATGGGCGATTTTGTTTTCAAAGGAAAACGCTACTATAACGCCAAGCACGAACCTATTATTTCTCGAGAATTATATTCGGCATGCCAAAAAATCATCGAAGAAAGAACGGGAGCAAGAACGACAAAATATGATTTTGCTTTTTCAAATTTATTAAAATGCTCAAAATGTGGTTGTTATCTCGTTGCAGAACTCAAAAAGAAAAAATATGTTTATTACCATTGTACGGGTAACAGGGGAGGAACGTGTAAATCAAAAAGTTACATAAGAGAAGAAAAAATTGAAAAAGCCGTTCTTGAAACTTTCAAAAAATTTCACCTAGACGAAAATACTCTTCCATTAGCAAAAAGAGCGTTCATAAACCAACTAAAAGAACAAAACGGCTACGTTGAAGAACGAATCGAAAGTTTAGATTCTGAAATTGCAAAAGTCAAAAAGCGTTCCGAAAAATTATTTGAATTGCTTTTGGACGGAAAAGTAAGCAACGAAATATTTGAAAAGAAAACTGCCGAAATAGAAACGACCTTGGATAATTTAATTCTTCAAAGGTCGGCATGCTCAAAAGCGGGCTTGGAACTTTTGAGATATAGCGAAAATCTGTTCGAACTTCTGTCAATGACGACTATGCTTTATTTTGCGATGTCGAATGAGAAAAAACGTCAAATTTTAAAAATGCTATGTTCGAACTTTTACTATGACGGCGAAAACGTAATAATAACAATAAAAAAAGCGTTTCAACCATTGGTCGAAATCGCTAATTTAAAAATGGTGG
>ERZ1034973.1174-NODE-1174-length-15817-cov-6.435922_pt1 | contig 15817 bp, 18 predicted proteins | sample MGYA00520686_ERZ1034973 | MGnify/ENA primary metagenome ERZ1034973 (study PRJEB33766, sample SAMN09781775) | gut metagenome | biome: gut microbiome | host: Homo sapiens | place: Madagascar | study: EMG produced TPA metagenomics assembly of the PRJNA485056 data... | reverse complement strand
ACAACTATTTTAAATGTGATATACTTTCACTGTCAAATGATTTGATAATGAAAATATTTGACATGCAAACTAGTGCAAATATACCAGCACACAATACCGAAAATAAACACAGAAAAAGGAGAACAGAAATATGTTGGAGAAAATCAAGGAAATCGTAGCAGATCAGTTAGGAATCGACGAGGGTGATATCAAATTAGAGTCAAACTTCAAGGAGGATCTTGAGGCAGATTCATTAGATCTTTTCGAGCTCGTAATGGCACTCGAGGAGGAGTACGGAGTAGAAATCCCTTCAGAGGATTTAGAGAAAATCGCAACAGTAAACGACATCATTGAGTATCTTAAGAACAAAGGTGTAGAGGCTTAAAAGACATGGAAACAAGAATAACAAAGCTTCTTGGAATCAAATATCCGGTCATTCAGGGTGGCATGGCATGGGTAGCAACCCATGAGCTTGCCAGCGCTGTGTCCAATGCAGGCGGACTTGGCATCATCGGAGCAGGCGGAGCCCCGGCTTCATGGGTAAAGGAGCAGATAGTCGCTGCAAAGAAGGAGACCGATAAGCCGTTCGGAGTCAACCTCATGCTTATGAATCCGGAGGCTGATGAGATAGCAAAAATCATCGCCGAGGAAAAGGTAAAGGTAGTCACAACCGGCGCAGGAAACCCTGCAAAGTACATGGACATGTGGAAAGAAGCAGGCGTCATCGTAATCCCTGTAGTTGCAAGCGTAGCACTCGCAAAGCTCATGGAGAGAGGCGGGGCAAGCGCAGTAATCGCCGAGGGAATGGAGTCAGGCGGACATATCGGAGCACAGACTACCATGACACTTGTGCCACAGGTTGTTGATGCAGTGAGCATCCCTGTTATCGCAGCAGGCGGAATTGCAGACAACAGAGGCTTCAATGCAGCATTTGCACTCGGTGCAGAGGCAGTCCAGATGGGTACACGCTTTGTCACCGCAAAAGAATCGATAGTACATGAAAACTATAAGCAGAAGGTCATTAAGGCCAAGGATATAGATTCCGAGGTTACAGGAATGAGCACAGGCCATCCAATCAGAGTGCTCAGAAACAAGATGACCAGACAATATCTCAAGCTGGAAAAGGAAGGAGCTCCATTTGAAGAGCTCGAAAAAATGACACTTGGCGCACTCAGAAAAGCCGTTGTGGACGGAGATACCGTATATGGCAGCGTCATGGCAGGTCAGAGCGCAGGCCTCGTAAAGAAAGAGGAAACCTGCAAAGAAATCATTGAGGATGTAGTGGGACTGAACAAATAGACAGTATTCACTTTTACATGCAAATTTAAGGAGACCGTGCCGCCTGGAAAGAGTGGCTTACGGTATCCTGTCAGAAATAAGGAGAAACCGAAAATGGGTAAGAGAGTATTTATGTTTCCCGGACAGGGCTCACAGTATATAGGAATGGGTAAGGAGTTTTACGATACAATGCCAAATGCAAAGGCAGTAATCGACCTTGCCAGTGAACAGACAGGCTTGGATATTCCGGCACTTTGCTTTGAGGAAAATGACAAGCTGAATATTACAGAGTACACACAGATATGTATGCTTGCAGTTGAGGCAGCTATATATCAGGCAATCATTGACAAAGGCATCACACCTGATGTCACAGCTGGATTAAGCCTTGGGGAATATGGTGCTCTCATCGCATCAGGAGCCATGACTATGGCAGATGCATTTGCAGTTGTCAGAAAAAGAGGAATCTACATGCAGGAGGCAGTTCCTACAGGTGGAGCCATGACAGCGGTTTTAGGACTTGATCCGCAGGTCATTGAGGATATCTGCAAAAAGACAGCAGCTGAGACAAATTCAGTGGTATCGGTAGCCAACTATAACTGCCCTGGACAGATTGTTATCACAGGAGAAAAGGCAGCAGTAGATGCCGCCGCAGCAGCATGCAGCGAGGCAGGCGCCAAGAGATGCGTACCGCTCAAGGTAAGCGGACCTTTCCACTCAGCAATGCTTAAGGGTGCAGGAGAAAAGCTCGCAGATGCACTTGAGAGTGTAGAAATCCACGATATCAAGGTGCCATATATCACAAATGTCACAGCAGACTATGTGAAGTCACCGGCAGATGTCAAGGATTATCTGACAAAGCAGGTTTCATCGTCAGTACGCTGGCAGCAGACCATCGAGCGCCTTATCGCAGACGGTGCAGATGAGTTCGTGGAAATCGGACCGGGGCGCTCACTCAGCGGATTTATGAGAAAGATAAATAGAGACGTAAAAGTCGTAAACATAGACAAACTGGAGGATTTTGAAAAGTATGTTAACAGGTAAAAATGCCCTGGTTACAGGCGCAAGCCGCGGAATTGGAAGACAGATAGCTCTTACACTTGCCGCAGCACACGCCTTTGTAATAGTAAATTATAATGGTTCAAAGGAAAAGGCAGATGCCGTTGTTGCAGAGATAAAGGCAGCAGGCGGTGATGCAGTTTCTTATCAGTGCAATGTATCTGATTTTGACGAGTGCCAGAATATGATAACAGCGCTCATCAAGGAGTACAAGCACATAGATATCCTCGTAAACAACGCAGGAATCACAAGAGACGGTCTCATCATGAAGATGAGCGAGGCAGACTATGACGCAGTGCTTGACACAAACCTTAAGGGTGCGTTCAACACAATCCGTCATATGTCACGCTATTTCCTGAAGCAGAAATCAGGAAGAATTATCAATATTTCATCAGTTTCCGGCATACTCGGAAATGCAGGACAGGCCAACTACAGCGCAAGCAAGGCAGGAGTTATAGGACTAACAAAGGCTGTAGCCAGAGAGCTTGCCAGCCGTGGAATAACAGCAAACGCAGTGGCACCGGGCTTTGTAGAGACCGAGATGACAGATGTGCTTGCCGATTCGGCAAAGGAGAATCTTTTATCACAGATTCCGCTTGGCAGACCGGGAAACACAAAGGATATCGCAAACGCAGTATTATTTTTAGCATCAGATGCAGCAGGCTACATCACAGGCCAGGTGCTGTCTGTTGACGGAGGAATGGCAATATGAGTAGAAGAGTAGTTGTAACAGGACTTGGAGCAGTAACACCAATCGGAAATAATGTGGACGATTTCTGGACATCGGTAAAGGCCGGAAAAATCGGATTTGACCACATCACAAAATTTGACACAACGGATTATAAATGTCACATCGCAGCAGAGCTTAAGGACTTTAACCCACAGGATTTTATGGACAGAAAGGCTGCAAAGAGAATGGAGCCATTCTCACAGTACGCAGTAGCTGCAGCAAAGCAGGCAATTGATGACAGTGGACTTGATATCGAAAAGGAAGATCCATACATGGTTGGATGTGCTATCGGTTCAGGTATCGGAAGTCTTCAGGCTATGGAGCGCGAGACACAAAAGCTTCATGAAAAGGGACCAAACAGAGTCAATCCTCTGCTCGTTCCGCTTATGATCTGCAACATGGCAGCAGGAAATGTTTCTATCCAGTTCGGTCTCAAGGGAAAGAGCATCAATGATGTAACAGCCTGCGCTACAGGAACAAACACAATCGGTGAGGCATACAGAAGCATCCAGTACGGTGAGGCTGACGTGATGGTAGCCGGTGGTACAGAGGGCAGTGTATGTCCTATCGGAATCGCAGGATTTACAGCACTCACAGCGCTTTCAACAGTAGATGATCCGGCAAAGTGCTCACTTCCGTTCGACAAGAACAGAAGCGGCTTTGTAATGGGCGAGGGCGCAGGAGTAGTTATCCTTGAGGAGCTTGAGCATGCAAAGGCAAGAGGTGCAAAAATTTATGCAGAGGTAGTCGGATACGGCTGCTCATCTGATGCATACCACATCACATCTCCACAGGAGGATGGCGCAGGTGCAGCAAGAGCCATGACCAACGCCATGAGCGATGCAGGTGTCACACCGGCAGATGTAAAATACATCAATGCGCACGGAACAGGCACACATCACAATGATCTCTTTGAGACAAGAGCAATCAAGCTTGCGTTCGGTGATGAGGCTGCAAATCTTAAAATCAATTCAACAAAGTCTATGATAGGACATCTGCTCGGAGCAGCGGGAGCTGTTGAGTTTATAACATGTGTGAAGGAAATCCAGGATGGATTTATACATAAGACTGTTGGATATGAGACTCCTGATGAGGAGATTGATCTCAATTACTGCAAGGACAGCTATGAGGAGCCTGTTGAGTATGCACTTAGCAATTCACTGGGATTTGGTGGACATAATGCAAGTATTCTCCTCAAGGCTTATAAATAAATTGCTTCTGCTTTTTTAGTGGCTTCGCGCATTCAGGTTGTGAGGTCCGGTGGAGCACACAGTATATTCCTCGTGAAAAATATGAAGTCAGTCACGGCATTTTGCACGGACAGGCTGTGATATGGTGTTAGCACTTCATGCTATTGGAGCGGATGGAACGCCGTGACAGTTCATATTTTTCATTCAGAACACACTGTGTGCTTCCCGGCTCCACTTTATTGAGCGCGAAGCATGTGCGCAGTTTAGGTTTATGGAATACTTTGTGCTTCATTGCTCCACTTTGTTGAGCGCGAAGCATGTAAATAGTTTACAATAGGTTGAGAAAGGATAGATGTATATGTCAATTATGAATACGCAGCAGATCATGGATGTTCTGCCGCACCGCAGTCCGTTTCTTCTCATTGATACGGTTGAGGAACTGGAGCCGGGCGTAAAGTGTGTGGCTAAGAAGAATGTGACTATGAATGAGCCGCATTTTATGGGACATTTTCCGGGAAATCCGGTGATGCCGGGAGTGCTTATTATTGAGGCTTTGGCGCAGACCGGTGCAGTTGCCATTCTTTGTCAGGATGAGTGGAAGGGCAAGACTGCATATTTTGCAGGCATCAATAATGCCAAGTTCAAGCAAAAGGTGGTTCCGGGAGATACTCTGGAACTGACAACTGAGATTATAAAGGTTAAGGGTCCTATCGGTGTGGGCAAGGCTGTTGCCAGAGTAAACGGCAAGGTTGTCTGTATGGCGGAGCTTACATTTGCAATAGGTTAATTGCATAAGGAGACATGATGAAGTTATTCAAGAAGAAAGATAAAAATATAGAGGCTGATGAGGCGTTAGTAAAGAACGCGGAGAGCGCAAAACCAGCCGTAGATGGCAAAAATGCCGATGCAGCACAGGAAAACAAAGAGGATGTACCTGAGACAATCGTTTGTCCCAAGTGTGGCAAGACTGTGCTCAAATCAGTTGTAAAACAGCACAAATACGTCTGCTATGAGTGTAATTATTATTTCCGTGTGCGTGCTAAAAACAGAATCAGAATGGTTTCCGACAAGGAAGCATTTGAGCCATGGTTTACAGAGCTTACAACAGGAAATCCTCTCAATTTCCCTGAGTATGAGGAGAAAATTGCAAAGACTCAGGAGAAAACAGGACTTTCTGAGGGCATTGTCATCGGTAAGACAAAGATTTACGGTGAGGAGACAGTGCTTGGTGTAATTGATTCAAGATTTATGATGGGAAGCATGGGCCATGTGGTTGGTGAGAAAATCACAAGCGCATTTGAGCGTGCCACAGAGGAAAGACTTCCGGTTATATTATTCTGCTGTTCAGGTGGAGCCAGAATGCAGGAGGGTATCATTTCGCTGATGCAGATGGCTAAGACTTCAGCCGCAGCAAAGCGTCATTCAGAGGCAGGGCTTTTATATGTGCCTGTACTCACAGATCCTACAACAGGTGGTGTGACAGCCAGCTTTGCAATGCTTGGAGACATCATTCTTGCAGAGCCAAAGGCACTTATCGGCTTTGCGGGTCCTCGTGTTATCGAGCAGACCATCGGACAGAAGCTGCCTGAGGGCTTCCAGAGGGCAGAGTTCCAGCTTGAGCACGGCTTTGTGGATATGATAGTTGAGCGTGAGGATTTAAAGAAGACTCTTTACAAGATTTTACGTGCTCACAGACCTACCACTGGCTATGCCAATTTTGATCCGCTTCACTCAGATGACAATTATGAGCCTACAGAGCTTATGAAGGAGCGCGAGGCAAAGGCTAAGCCATTTAAGGTATGGGATAAGGTCAGCGCCGCAAGACAGATTAAGAGACTTGCATCGGTTGACTATATGGACTATATCTTTGATGAGTTTATGGAGCTGCACGGAGACAGATATTTCCGCGATGACCCGGCTATCGTAGGCGGAATCGCATATTTAGACGGTCAGCCGGTCACAGTTATCGGTGTTCACAAGGGAAAAGACCTTGAGGACTGCGCAAAGAGAAACTATGGTATGCCATCACCTGAGGGCTACCGCAAGGCACTGCGCCTCATGAAGCAGGCAGAGAAATTCAACCGTCCGATCATAACTTTTGTCAATACATCAGGAGCTTATCCTGGAATGGAAGCAGAGGAAAACGGACAGGGAGAGGCAATCGCAAGAAATCTTTATGAGATGAGCGGCATCAAGGTGCCAATCCTTTGTCTCATGATAGGAGAAGGTGGAAGCGGCGGAGCTTTAGCTCTTTCTGTAGGAAATGAAGTGTGGATGATGGAAAATGCCACATACTCAATCCTCTCGCCTGAGGGCTTTGCATCTATCCTCTGGAAGGACGGAAAGCGTGCAAAGGAAGCCGCAGAGGTAATGAAGATTACAGCACACGACTTAAAGGAGCTTGATGTCGTGGATGATATAATACCTGAGTTTGGCGGAGCCGACGAGGATGCTCTTTCATCAATCGGAAACTACATGAAGGGCAACATGAAGAAATTCTTGGAAAAAGAAAGCAAATTGACAAAGGACCAGCTCTTGGAGGAAAGATACAAGCGTTTCCGCAAGTTCTAGTCCCGGAAAGGAAATTCTATGAAGATAGTTGGAACAGGAAGCTGCCTGCCACAGAGAGTGGTCTCAAACGATGACCTGGCAGCCATAATGGACACATCTGACGAGTGGATCAGCTCGCGTACAGGAATAAGAAACAGACACATTGCAACGACTGAGACAACCACCTCACTTGCCTGTGATGCAGTAAAAAGTGCGCTGCAGGATGCGGGGATTGACGGAAGTGAGATAGACTTGATAATAGCGGCAAGCGTATCCACAGACAAAATCGTTCCATCGCTCGCATGTCAGATTCAGGCTGAGATAGGTGCAGGCAGTGCAGTGGCATTTGACATAAATGCCGCATGCTCAGGCTTTTTATTCGGGCTTGCCACAGCAGATGCGTATTTTAAGACCGGCAGGTTTCACAAGGCAGTCGTAGTGGGAGCAGAGGTTCTTTCAAAAATAATGGACTGGAATGACAGAAGCACCTGTGTACTCTTCGGAGACGGAGCAGGAGCAGCCGTTGTGACAGACGAGGGCGATGCCCTAAAGGGCTTTGTACAGGGCTCGGACGGAAAAGGCGGTGAGGCGCTTGATGGAGACAACCGTCCAGTAGTCAATCCGTTTACCGACAATGGAAAGCAGTCTGCACTCGGTGGCTATGTAACCATGGACGGTCCTGCTGTATACAAGTTTGCGGTAAAGACAGTGCCAAAGGCTATAAATGAGCTGCTTGATGAAATCGGCTGGAGCGCAGATGATGTGGATGTCTATGTGCTGCATCAGGCCAATATCCGTATTATTGAGTCGGTTGCCAAGAGGCTTAAGCAGCCTATGGACAAATTTCCGACCAATTTACAGCAGTGTGGAAATATTTCTGCGGCAAGTGTGCCGATTTTGCTTGATAAAGTCCGCAAAGATGGTATGATAAAGCATGAGGAAAAAATAATTTTATCAGGCTTTGGAGCAGGACTTACATGGGGAGCCTGCGCCATAGAGTGGCAATAGAAAGAGGTATTTATGACGGCAGATGAAACTTTAAATGAATTATTGGTGTGTCTGTTCAAGGATTTGACAGAGATAGAGGGCAGATGTCTGATAACAGACGAATTTTCTGATATTTCTATCAACGATATGCATATAATAGAGGCAATAGGAGTCGATGAGCCAAAGCGCTCCGGCACCGTAGCCAAGCTTATGTCTATCACACTGGGCACACTGACAAAGGCAATAGATGGTCTCACCCGCAAGGGATACGTGAACCGTATCCGCAGTGAGGAGGATAAGCGTGTGGTAAAGCTCTCACTCACTGACAAGGGAAAGAGTGCATACTATCATCATGAGCAGTTTCACCGTCATATGATAGAGCATATAAAGGACGGTCTTTCGGACGAAGAAATGAAAGTTCTTATAACCTCACTTGCAAAACTTTCAGATTATTTCAAGGTGGTATATTCCGATGATGAGGAGAATCAGTACCAAAATTGGGATAATATAAATGAAGATAATAAATAAAATGAATTTTTTTTATATAAAACCTTCAAAAATTACTTGATTATAGCAATAAATTTATATAAAATAAACTTGTTGATGTGAAAAATAATTTTGTAAAGGAGATATAAAAATGAGCTATGTTGATGAAGTACTCGCAGTAGTACAGAAGAAAAACGCTGACCAGCCTGAGTTTTTACAGGCAGTAACAGAGGTACTTGATTCTTTAAGACCTGTAATCGAGGCAAATGAGGAGCTTTACAAAAAGAATGCTATCCTCGAGAGAATCACAGAGCCTGATCGTCAGATCATGTTCAGAGTACCATGGGTAGATGACAATGGTCAGGTACAGGTAAACAGAGGTTTCCGTGTACAGTTCAATAACGCAATCGGACCATACAAGGGAGGACTCAGACTTCACCCTTCAGTAAACCTTGGAATCATCAAATTCTTAGGATTTGAGCAGATCTTCAAGAACTCTCTTACAACACTTCCAATCGGTGGTGGTAAAGGTGGTTCTGATTTTGATCCTAAGGGCAAATCAGACAGAGAGATTATGGCATTCTGCCAGAGCTTCATGACAGAGCTTTCTAAATATATCGGAGCAGATATTGATGTTCCTGCCGGAGATATCGGAACAGGCGCAAGAGAGATCGGCTTCATGTTCGGTCAGTACAAGAGAATCCGCGGATCATTCGAGGGAGTTCTCACAGGTAAGGGACTTACATACGGTGGATCACTTGCCCGTACACAGGCTACAGGATACGGTCTGTTATACCTTACAAACGCATTATGGAAGGACAACGGACTTGACTTAAACGGAAAGACAGCAGCAGTTTCAGGTTCAGGAAACGTTGCTATCTACGCTATCGAGAAGGCACAGCAGCTCGGTGTCAAGGTTGTTACATGCTCTGATTCTACAGGTTGGGTTTATGATCCTGAAGGAATCGATGTTGCACTCCTTAAAGAGGTTAAAGAGGTTAAGCGTGCACGTCTTACAGAGTACGCTGCAGCTAAGTCAAGCGCTGAGTACCATGCAAAAGAGAATGGTGAGCACGGCGTATGGCAGTACAAGGTAGACCTTGCTCTTCCATGTGCTACACAGAACGAGTTAGATCTTGACGATGCAAAGATGCTCGTAGCAAACGGTGTTACATCTGTTACAGAGGGTGCTAACATGCCTACAACTCTTGAGGCTACAAAATACCTTCAGGAGAACGGAGTACTCTTCGTAGGTGGTAAAGCTGCCAATGCAGGTGGTGTTGCTACATCAGCACTTGAGATGAGCCAGAACTCTGAGAGACTTTCATGGACATTCGAAGAGGTTGACGGAAAACTCAAGGGTATCATGGAGACAATCTACGCTAACATCAGCGATGCTGCTAAGAGATACGATGCAACAGTTGGTGGAAAGACTGACTATGTTGCAGGTGCAAATATCGCAGGCTTTGAGAAAGTAGTTGACGCTATGCTTGCACAGGGTGTTTGCTAATAGTAAAAGTGCATAAAAAATTTGAAAATGCGAAATGCTGGATTGACTAGAAGTGGCTTAAATCCAGCATTTCTTTATTAGAGAGTAACTTTATACTTTGTGCAGAGTGTACAATGCTGTCGAAGGCTAAAATATGGTAATATACTTATAAGTTACACATAGTATACAGCAAGTAATCTGTATTGTAGGAAATATTATGGCTGGTTGTATTGACAATATCTTTAAACAAGTTGTAAGATAAAGTATAAAAAGAAATATATGTATTAGGAGGAAATTGCATGGCAGAGTTAATTTACAACGAACATTATTTTGAAATGGCAAATCCAAATATTTATGAAAATGAGGAATTAAGAGAACCTCAGATTCAAGGATATTTTAAGGTGTATGACCATTTCGTTGTAAAAAATAAGCAAACGCATGCAATTGTTGTGTTACCAACTGGTGTAGGAAAAACGGGATTAATGGGAATTTTGCCCTTTCACATATGTAAAGGCAGGGCATTAATTATTACTCCTCAGTTGACAATAAAAGATGTAGTTGTAGATTCATTAGATCCCGAGAATCCAGATAATTTTTGGTTTAAGAGAAAAATTTTTAGTACTATTGGCGAAATGCCTACATTGGTTGAGTATGCAAACGGAGTAAATCGAGAAGTTTTAGATAGTGCAAATATTGTTGTACTGAATATACATAAACTTCAAGCTAGGTTGACATCTTCGCCACTTAATTTTTTACCATCTGATTATTTTGACATGATTATCATTGATGAAGCACATCATTCAACGGCAAATACATGGGTAACAACAGTTGAGCATTTTAATAAAGCCAAGGTGGTAAAGCTTACAGGAACACCAATTCGAACAGATGGTGTTGAGTTGGCTGGAGAGTTAGTTTATAAATACAAATTAAGTCAGGCTATGGCTAAAGGATATGTAAAATCTCTTCGAAATTTCGAATATATTCCGGACAAATTATTATTTACAATTGATAACGACGAGTCGAGCTTATACACAAAAGAACAATTAATAGAGTCGGGGATCAGAGATGAAGATTGGATAAGAAGATCTGTTGCCTTTTCCAAAGAATGTTCGGAAAAAGTAGTATGTGAAAGTATAAAATTATTAGAAAAGAAAAGAGAATTTACAAGTGTTCCGCATAAGATAATAGCTGTAGCATGCAGTATTGAACATGCGGAACAGATAAAGCAACTGTATATTAACCATGGGTATAGAGCTGAAGTGATACATAGCAAGCAAACTACCGAAAAACAAATGGAAACAAAAAACGATGTGGAGAACCATCGTTTAGATGTAATAATTCATGTTGCTATGTTGGGAGAAGGGTATGATCATATATATTTAAGTGTTGCTGCTATTTTTAGACCTTTTAGAAATGAACTTCCCTACGAACAGTTTATAGGTCGAGTTTTGAGAGCAATCCCAGGTGAAGAAGTACAGAAAACTGAGGATAATATTGCAGATGTTGTTTCGCATCAAGATTTACAATTAGCGGATTTATGGGAAAAGTATAAGGTTGAGATTCAAGAAAGCGAAGTAATAAAGCATTTACAAGATGAGAATTTGGTTGATGAGGATGGCAGTTCAACACAAAGAACGGGAGATGGTTCTGCAGGTGGTATTATTCCGCTAGGAAAAGCTCGAGAAGGAGGAAGTGGAAGACTTAAAGCAGATGCATATTTAACTACGGAGCTAATTCGCAAACAGAAAGAGGAAGAGAAAAAACAAAAAGAAGATATTGATAAATTGCAAAAATTGTTAAATATAGGGTATGAGCAAGCATTAGCGATTTATAATCAAACGCGTACACAAGAAAATGTCGCATTAAAGAGACCGGATTTATTATTTGCGAATAGAAAGAAAAATCTTGATACTGAGATTAGAGAAGTATTAGTTCCAGAGTTAATTACTCATTTTGGAGTGGATCAAAGTAAAAAGAATTTGTCTGGATGTAGATTGTTTAGTGGAAGATATGCGTGGATAAAAAATGCAGCGTCGGATAATGGAGCTTTATTGGCAATGTACCTTAATACTTACATGAAAAATGAAATTGGTAAATCTAGAGGAGAGTGGACGTTATCTGACTATGATAATGCATACCAGAAGTTGCCTGTGATTAAAGAGTATATAGAAAGAGTATTAAGTGAGTATCTGAAAATAGAAGGAGAGGAAAGATAAAATGGATGCATATATTAAAAGAATATATGATATGTTATATTCACCAGTACTTACACCATATAACTTGCTTGAGAATGTAAAATTACCTAATTATAAGTACGTAAAATATTATACAAATAGCATTGGAATTGTGGCTGAAATGCTGTGCCTTGTAGATGAAGGTGAAGAAAAAGCATTCTATTATCAGTTTGATAAAAAGGACTACTTACAAAAAATATATTATTATGATAATAGTGTAGAAGAACTTATTTTTGATAGGCAATTTGCTATCGAAGAAGCTAAGGAAAATTATTACATTAATGCAGGCACTGATTCTGTTGCGGGATAATTATGCAAACTTAAATGTAATTGGACTGAAAATGTGTAAGATAGTAATATACTTATAATATACAAAAAGTCTCAAAAGATGCATAAACTCTGGAGCCTCGTGTTATTGCTATGCTTGCACAGGGTGTTTGCTAATTGTGAATTACTAAGATAATAAAGATAAAGAAAGCTGTAAAATTCTTCGTTGAATTTTACAGCTTCTTTTTGTATAATATATATGTAAATAAAGAAATTGTATCTAAGAAAGGAACTGATTTTATGCCGAATATACTGCCAGTATCAGATTTAAGAAATTATAATGAAGTATTAAAAAATTGCCAAGTCGGAGAACCTGTGTTTTTGACCAAAAATGGCAGAGGCAAGTTTGTGGTTATGGATATGGAGGATTATGAACGTGAAATGGCAGAAAAGAAACTGCTCATGAAGCTGCAGGAAGCAGAAGAAGCAGTTAGGGATGAAAGCGCATGGATGAGCATGGATGAACTTAAGAAATCTGTAGGGGTATAGCTTATGATGAAATTACGGATTAACCCTATTGTGGCAGAGGACTTAAAGAAAATTAAAGAGTTTATTGCCGAAGACAATGAAGAAATGGCAGTAAAAACAATTCAGGAAATATATGCCAGATTTGAGACTATACAGCAATTTCAGTATATGGGAGCTGATCTTGCCAAGAGGGTCAGCTTCCGGACGGATTATAAGTATGTGATTTGCGGGAATTATGTTGTGCTGTATAAGATTGGAAAAGAGTATGTGGAGATTTACCGAGTGGTAAATCGATATCAGGATATTACGAAGATATTTCTTTGATGTGAAGAGGGGGATTTTATGAACAAAAATCTTTATAGTGGAAAATTGATAGCTGTTGATGGCCCTAATGGGGCAGGAAAGACTACAATTATACAAGAATTAAAAAAAGAGTTGGAGAAACGGGGAATTGAAGCTTGTTTTACGAAAGAACCTACAGATAATGAATTAGGATGTTTTGTGAGGGAATATGCCGAAAGGTTTGATGGGATAAGTGTGGCATGTCTGGTTGCGGCAGATCGCTATCAGCATTTAAGGGATGAGATTGTGCCACAGTTAGAAAAGGGGAAAATTGTTATTACAGATAGATATGTTCTTTCTTCTTTGATTCTACAGAGGATGGACGAAGTAAGTGAAGAGTTTATTTTGGCTCTCAATAATGAGATTGTTCAGCCTGATTTACAGATTGCTGTTTTTGCTGATAGAGATGTAATACAGAATAGACTTAAGGAACGTAGTTGTCTAACTAGATTTGAAAGAGGTAATAAAACGAATAAAGAGTTGGAATATATGGAGAAAGGAATACAGGTATTACAAGAACAAGGGATTGATGTCTTTCAGCTTATTAATGATAATAACTTAGGGGATAGTGTTGCTAAAGTAACTCAAGCGATAATAAATTTGTAGGAGGGATTATTGATGAAAAAGTTTGTCCTAATTAATTCACCTTTATTTTGGGAGAGAACGAATGAAGAAGAAGAGTACTTATCTCCCTTGGGACTTGGATATATTGCAACTTATTTAAAAAAAGTTGGGTTAGAAGTATTGCTTCTGGATAGTGTGAAGGAAAGATTAGGAGTAGAGGATATTTTAAAACAAGTTTCTGAAATAAAGCCGGAGTTTGTTGGAATAAATGTTTTTACTCAGAACTATGAATTAGTACAGTATATCATAGAAAAAATGTCCATACAATGTGAATGCTTTGTAGGTGGTCAAGTTGTTAAGAGCATTTATGAAACTATTTTAGATTGGAAGACTAGTAATAAGGTGAATATTATTATTGGTGAGGGAGAACTTATTATTCCTGCGATTGTGTTAGAAAATTGTAAGGAAAAACCAATTGAGCATTTAGATAACAAGTTCGTATATAAGGTCGACATGAACTCCCAATATTTTCCAGAAGATATATCAAAAATTTATTTGGATAGATCATTTTTGAAAGATGAGATAATAAATAATCATTACGGTGAAAAAGAAGCAGCTATTATAACATCTAGAGGATGTGCATATGATTGTGCTTTTTGTGGAGGAGCACGGGGATTAAATAAAGATATATCTATACGTATGAAGGATGTGGAAAGTGTTAAACATGAGATTGCAGAGATATGTGATTTATATCCTGATTTAAAAAGTATTCGCATCTTAGATGATTTGTTTTTGCGTAATGAGACAAGCATAAGTCAAGCAGCAGATATATTTCAAGAATTTTCTCAATTACATTGGAGGGGAATGGTTCATGTACTTTCTCTTATCAAATGTCTTGATAAAATACAACTTTTAAAGAATTGCAATTGCAAAGAATTATTTGTCGGAATTGAGTCTGGTTCAAATACTATTAGAAAAAGAATAAATAAGTTGGGTGATATATCAAGTGTTATATCTGTTATTAGAGAATTGCTTATCCATGGAATAGATGTAAAAGGATACTTCATGTATGGTTTTCCTGACGAAACCCAAGAGGATATGGAAGAAACATATAAGTTGGCATGTGAATTAAGAAATATATCTGAAAAGTGCGAAGGAACTTTTCGTCCAAGTGTATTTCAATTTAGACCATATCATGGGACAAGATTATACAACGAAATATTGGAAAAAGGTATTGATATTCCCAATTGTCATTATAATTCATCGTATACATTGAAAGGTAGAAGCCAGTTTAACTTTTGCTCTGGTAATTATAGTAGGGTACCAGATGAAATCTTAGAAGAATATATCGTGAAAACACAAAAGATTATGGAGGCTTAATTGATGATAGAACAAATAAGAAAATGTCAAAAGTGTGGATTGTGTTTTAATCAAAAACCACTTTTGGATGGGAAGAAAGAATGTCAGATTTTTTGGGTCGGTTTATCTGCTAAAATTATTAAAAATGAAGATGAAATTCCGCTATCACCTGATACCAATACAGGAATGTTAATTCAAAAAATTGAGCAAATGTTGGGAGAAGTAGATACATACAAGACGAATTTGGTAAAATGTGTTCCACTAAATGAACAGAATAAATTAAGATATCCCAATAAGAAGGAGATTGATAGTTGTTTTGGTAATTTAAAAAAAGAGATTAAAGAATTATCTCCTAGAATAGTCTTTTTGTTGGGCGAAAAGGTATATTCCTCAGTTGAGAAGCATTTCAATATTGAATTTGATAAGTGGGATGAATTTAATTATTCGTATAAAGAGCACGAAGGGATTTATTATGTTCCTATTCATCATCCATCATATATTTATGTATATAAAAGAAAAAAAATAGAGCAATATGTAGATAGTATAGAAAAACTTGTTAATAGTTTATTGTGAGGGGGAAGCTTTATGAATCATAGTGATACAGGTCTGACAGAAAGCGAATTTTTTAAAATGGTATGGGACTATTTTGTTATTCATGCAAACCAAAGAATGCAGATTTTGAATTTTTATATTGTGTTGGAAACGTTTTTTATTACAGGGTTACTCTCCATATAATCAAGTGTTTTTTTCAATAAATTCAATACTTTTTGATACCTGT
>ERZ1034973.1168-NODE-1168-length-15860-cov-5.193863_pt1 | contig 15860 bp, 10 predicted proteins | sample MGYA00520686_ERZ1034973 | MGnify/ENA primary metagenome ERZ1034973 (study PRJEB33766, sample SAMN09781775) | gut metagenome | biome: gut microbiome | host: Homo sapiens | place: Madagascar | study: EMG produced TPA metagenomics assembly of the PRJNA485056 data... | reverse complement strand
TCGCGGGATAGTGGTGTGTGAACAGTAACAAGTAATCTCTCAGTTACAGAGAAAAAAAGATAAATGGTATGATGAAGCAGAAAAATGGCGTTATAACAGACTATGTAAATCGCAGAAGGCTGAGAAATCGACATTGACATCTATGTAATGAAACTGTAAAATATATAATGTCAGTGGCAAAATACCTTTTGTCCCTGACACCATATTTTATAAAGTACGAAACAGTTATAATAATGTCAGAGAGAGGTTTCCTCTCCTGACCTGATATCAAATATTACCTGAAGACTATATACCTATTCTAAGGAGGATATTATGAAAAATAAAAGAGTACTAATGTTATTGGCCTTAACAGTTGTATTATCTGTTTCCATGACTGCATGTAGCTTTGGAGGCGGCAGTGACGAGGATTCAAGTGTGGTACAGGTAACTCCTACACCGGAGCCAACCAAAGCAGCGAAAGCAACTCCTACCCCTGCACCGGCCAATGCCCAGAATACTACCTATACATCTAAGAACAAAGCAGTATCCATTAAACTTCCGGATGCGACATGGGCGAATAAATCAGATTCTGATGATATGTTAAGCTTCGAGTCACCGAAACAGGGCAAACTCCTGATCCTGCATGGTTCCGGTGAAGAGGATATGTCTGTGGCAATCATTCCAAGCTCACAGGATACAGCCTCTGCACTTGTAAAGGCAGATAATCTTGTAGAAGGTACAGATTTTGAAATCCAGGATTATAAATCAGAGGAAGTCAGCGGTGTAAATGTTTACAGCTATACAGTTCATTACCTCACTGACAAGAGTGACTATAAATATGTTGTAAATAAATATTTCACAGATAATACAACAGAATTTTACAGTGTTGCAGGTTCTGTAAAGGATGAGAAAGCACTGGCAGGAATCAAGACTTCTGTTGATTCATTCGCTATTTCCGGTGACTCTGTACTGAAAGCAGCAGCAACAGGAAAAACTTCAGGAACTACAGCAGGTACAACTGCGGACGGCACTTCAGGAACTACAGGAACAGCGGCTGCAGGTACAGACACAACAGCATCCGGCAGTTCATCAGATGGAAGTTCTTCAGCAGGCACAGACGGTTCTTACAGTGATACTTCATCGGGCGGTTCATCAGATTACAGTTCATCAGACTATACTTCTGATGGCAGCAGTGACGGATCTTATGATTATGACGATGGTTCTTCCAATGGATATTATGCAGACGGAACACCTGTAGGAACAGATGATCCGGACTATGATACAGATCAGACAAGAACTATTTACAGAAACTCCGACGGATATCCGCTTGTAATTTATCCGAACGGTGACGGTACATGGTGTGATGATGACGGAAATACCTATGATTTTGCTAATGGCGAGGACGTTTATGATGAGAACGGCGTTGACTATTACTATCATGGAGAACCGGCGTATGTCCGCTATATGCCTAAGAATCAGTAACAGAAAAGTTGAAAAGGACGGCTGCTGTAAAAAACAGTCGTCCTTTTTTGCGCTGACAGAGAACAACCTGTTATTTACATAAGAACGGATATTGTGGTAGAATAGCAGGGAAAATATGTGTTACTGTGAACGGAGTGAACAGTAAAACAGGTAGATAATGAGGGCTGATGAATGGAATCATATGGAAGATTTGCCGGTGTTTATGATGTTTTCATGGATAATGTAAACTATCGTGAATGGGCAGACTATATTATAGAAACACTGGCTCAGGACGGGATCAGGGATGGTCTGGTTCTGGAACTGGGATGCGGAACAGGTACTGTGACAGAGATGCTTGCAGATGCCGGATATGATATGATCGGTATCGATAATTCTGAGGAGATGCTTGCAGAGGCTATGGAGAAGCGGGTGGAATCCGGACATGATATTCTGTATCTTTTGCAGGATATGCAGGATTTTGAGTTATATGGTACGGTTCGCGCTGTGATCAGTGTCTGTGACAGTATGAATTATCTGACAGATGAGGAAGATCTGGAGTATCTTTTTGCACTGGTAAATAATTATCTGGATCCGGGCGGACTGTTCATTTTTGATATGAATACGATCCATAAATACCGGGATGTGATCGGTGATACGACTATTGCTGAGGACAGAGAGGACGGAAGCTTTATCTGGGAGAACAGTTATGACAGGGAAAATGCCCTGAATGTATATGAACTGGCACTTTTTCTTCCAAGAGAAGACGGATTGTATGAGAAGTGTGAGGAGGAACATGTACAGAAAGCATATTCCATAGAAGCAATCAAGGCTATGATCGTGAAGGCAGGAATGGAACTGGTGGCAGTCTGTGATGCATATACTCATAATCCGGGTGATGAGAACTGTGAACGTCTGACTTTTGTTGCAAGAGAGCATGGAAAAAGTGCACAGAACGGATATCATGGAAAAATCCCGGAGAAACCTGAGACACATCGCGCGGATTGATGCGATTATAGCAAGCCTCTTAATTAATGCATTATTTACGCGGATTGCTATTGATTTGGATTGATGTTAAGCCATGGACAAAATGAAAATAATATGAAAGAAATAACAGGAGTAATAAACGAATGAACGATTATATTATCAGAGCAATTGCAGCGAATGATCAGATTCGGGCATTTGCGGCAGTTACTACAGAAACAGTAGAAACAGCGAGACAGGATCACAATACAAGTCCGGTTGCAACAGCAGCACTGGGACGTCTTCTTACAGCAGGTGCCATGATGGGTACCATGATGAAGGGGGATAAGGATATCCTTACACTTCAGATTAAGGCAGGAGGACCACTTGAAGGAATTACAGTAACTGCAGATTCCAAAGGTCGTGTAAAGGGATATGTGGGAAATCCTGATGTATGTATCCCGGCGAACAGCAAGGGAAAACTGGATGTTGCAGGTGCTGTCGGTGTAGGATTTATGAACGTGATCAAGGATATGGGACTGAAAGAGCCTTATGTTGGACAGGTTGCGCTTCAGACCAGCGAGATTGCAGAAGACCTTACCTATTATTTTGCCACAAGTGAACAGGTACCGTCAGCAGTTGGTCTCGGAGTTCTTATGAATAAAGACAATACGGTACGTCAGGCTGGCGGATTTATCGTGCAGCTGATGCCGTTTGCAGAAGAAAGCACAATTGCGAAGCTTGAGGAAAATGTACAGAAAATCACATCTGTCACAAATCTCCTGGAAGAGGGACATACTCCTGAGAGTCTGCTTGAGAAAGTTCTGGAGGGCTTTGACATGGAGATTAATGAGAAAGTTCCTACGGAATTTTACTGTAACTGCAGCAGAGAAAGAGTGGAGAAAGCCCTGATCAGCATCGGAAGAAAAGAACTCAATGAAATGATCCAGGAAGGTAAGTCCATCGAGATGAACTGCCATTTCTGTAATAAGAATTATGAATTTACAGTGGAAGAACTGAAAGAAATCCTGCGTAAATGTAAATAAGAGATGCCAATGTACTGACAGATGGATCTGCCGGAGCACAGGGAAGAAGAGGTAGAAAATGAAAAACGGTTATATCAAAACAGCGGCCGCAACACCTTATATCACAGTTGCAGACTGCAATGCCAATGGAAATGAGATTATCAGACTGATCCATGAGATGGAAAAAGAACATGTGAAGGTTATGGTTTTTCCGGAGCTTTGTATCACAGGCTATACCTGTCAGGACCTTTTCCTGCAGAGACGTCTTCTCGACAGCGCCTGGGAAACTTTACTGAAGATCACAAAGGAAACTGCTGATGTGGATGCCCTTGTTTTTATAGGTGTGCCTTTCAGAAATCATGGAAAATTATATAATGTGGCAGCTGTTTTAAACAGAGGCGAGATCATTGGGCTGGTTCCGAAAACTTATCTTCCAAACTATGGAGAGTTTTATGAGCAGCGCCATTTTGCATCAGGTCTTGGCTGTCTGGAATATGTGGATATTGAGGGAAAGAGAGTTCCTTTCGGAACAGACATTCTTTTTATCTGTGAGGAGGAGCCGGAGCTTGTGGCAGCAGCAGAGATCTGTGAGGATTTATGGGTGACACTGCCGCCAAGCGTTCTCCATGCACAGGCAGGAGCGAATCTGATCGTGAATCTGTCAGCCAGCAATGAGATGGTCGGAAAGGACAGCTACCGCAGAGATCTTGTTTCCGGACAGTCTGCACGTCTGGTGTGCGGATATGTATATGCAAATGCAGGAGAAGGTGAGTCTACACAGGATCTGGTCTTTGGCGGTCAGAATATGATCGCAGAGAATGGAGTGATCCTTGCGGAAGGAAAACGTTTCCACAATGGTATTGTATGCAGTGAGATTGATGTGCAGAGGCTGAACGATGAGAGAAGAAGACTGACTACTTATCAGCCGGCTGATGACAGTGATCATATTAAAGTACGCTTCCATCTGAATGTGGAAGAGACAAAGCTGACCAGAAAATATTCGCAGTATCCTTTCGTACCTTCACGAAAAGAAGAAAGGGATATGCGCTGTGATGAAATCCTGAATATCCAGGCAATGGGACTTAAGAAACGTATGGATCATATCCATTGCCATAAGGCAACAGTGGGACTTTCCGGAGGCCTGGATTCCACACTGGCACTGCTTGTGATCGCAAGAGCCTTTGACCTTTCCGGTGCGGACAGAAAGGATATTCACTGTATTACCATGCCATGCTTTGGAACCACAGACAGAACTTATCAGAATGCCTGCAAATTAAGTCAGTGTCTGGGTGCGACTTTAAGTGAAATTAATATCAAAGAAGCAGTAAATGTACATTTCCGGGATATTGCTCATGATCCGTCTGTGCATGATGTGACTTATGAGAACAGCCAGGCAAGAGAGAGAACGCAGATCCTGATGGACAGTGCAAATCAGGATGGCTCGATTCTGGTGGGAACAGGAGATCTGTCTGAACTGGCTCTGGGATGGGCAACCTACAATGGTGACCATATGTCCATGTACGGAGTGAATGCTTCAGTGCCGAAAACTCTGGTGCGTCATCTTGTACGTTATTATGCGGATACCTGCAAAGATGAGAAGCTGACAGAGGTTCTTCTTGATATTCTGGATACACCGGTAAGTCCGGAGCTTCTGCCGCCTAAGGATGGCAAGATCGCACAGAAGACAGAAGATCTGGTGGGACCTTATGAACTTCACGATTTTTATCTGTACTATATGCTTCGTGCAGGATTTGAACCGGAGAAAATTTACAGGCTGGCATGTGAGACTTTTGAAGGAATGTATGATAAGGAGACAATTTTCAAATGGCTGAAAACCTTCTACTGGAGATTTTTTGCACAGCAGTTTAAACGTTCCTGTCTTCCGGATGGCCCGAAGGTGGGAAGCGTTGCGGTTTCACCGAGAGGTGATCTGAGAATGCCAAGTGATGCAAGTGCAGGAGTATGGCTGGAGCAGCTTGAGAATATGGATATTTATAGCAATCCTCGTAAATAATGCATTATTTTAGAGGATTGATATAGAATCACAAAGCGGAGAACGATCAATTGTTCTCCGCTTTTTTCAGTGCTGTTTCAATTGCATTCAAAAGAATCATGGAAGTATACTTCTGATCTTCGGAATATTGGATGTTTTCCAGCGACTGGGAGGTATAGATCTGGCTGGCCAGTGATTCCAGAGCCGGTTCCATGAGAGGAAACATGGCTGCAGTGCTTTCACTTAAATTTACCAGACGGATGGAAGTTATTCTGTCAGAGTCAACGGTTACTTCCAGATCAAAGGTATTTTCATTCAGGTCGATGGAGGAAGTATAAATTCCCGGTTTGTACCGGCTTTTGGCATCGGCGGAGGTACTTTTTTTCTGACCGGATCCAAACATGAAAAAAAGCACAATTCCCAGGATGACAGCAAGAAGGAGAAAGATGCCGGTGTATATAACTTCCTTCATATGTAGGACTATGATTTTTGTTTTTGCACTCATGGTACACGCCTCCTGGATGGTTTTGTATATTCTATTACAGAAGTGCTTAAATTATGATATACTGAAGTACTGAATGTTGAGTAACTGACAGTAAGGAGAGAAGAATGTCATTACAGTTTATAATCGGCAGCTCCGGAGCCGGAAAATCATATTTTGCATATAAAAGGATTATTCAGGAATCACTGCAGCATCCGGAGAAAAATTATTATGTGATCGTACCGGAGCAGTTTACCATGCAGACACAGAAGACGCTGGTGGAAATGCATCCGGGAAAAGGAATCCTGAATATTGACATCCTGAGCTTTGAACGTCTTGCGTACCGTGTATTTGAAGAAACCGGCGGAGATAACAGAAAGGTTCTGGAAGATACGGGAAAAAGCATGGTGCTGCAGAAAATGGTGCAGCAGCACAGAAAGGAACTTGCCTATCTGGGAAGCCAGATGAATAAGCCGGGATATCTGGATGAGGTGAAGTCTCTGGTGTCAGAATTTATGCAGTATGATATCAGAGAAGAGAATCTGGCAGAAATGAAAGAGAAGGCCAAAGATCAGCCATTACTTGAAATGAAGCTTAAGGATGTGGGAATCCTTTATCAGTCATTCGGGGAATTTCTGAAGGGGCATTATATGACAGGCGAAGAGGTGATGGATGTCCTGCTTAAACAGCTTCCCTTTTCCGAAAAACTTAAGGGAGCGGAATTTCTCTTTGATGGATTTACCGGATTCACGCCAATTCAGGTCAATGTGCTTAGGGAACTTCTGGTCATTGCTGATCGCATAAGTGTTACTGTGACTATGGATGAACGGGAGGATGCTTTTTCTCCGGGAAAACCTTATCAGCTTTTCTTTATGAGCAAACAGATGATACGGACACTTGCAGGGTTGACCAGAGATCTGGAGGATCCGGTGTATCTGAAACCATCCGGACAGTCCCGGTTTGCACAGGCACCTGCCTTACAGTTTCTGGAGAAAAATATCTTCCGCTACAGAAAGGGCGTATATTCTAAAGAGCAGCAGGAGATAAAGATATTTACTGCTCCATCCCCCCTGGAAGAAATGCGGGAGGCTGCCCGAAGGATGTCAGAACTTGTGCGTACCTGTGGATACCGCTATGGTGAGATTGCAGTGATCACAGGAAATCTGGAAGAATATGCAAGACTTGCAGCACAGGTATTTGAGGAGGCAGATATTCCATATTTTATTGACGAAAAGCATTCGGTAATGATGAATCCTTTTGTGGAGTATCTGCGCGCTGCCATGGAGATGGCAGTGCAGGGATTTCCTTATGAGAGCGTTTTCCGTTATCTCAGATGCGGGATGTCAGAAGTTACCAGAGAACAGGCTGATAAGCTGGAGAATTACGTGCTGGCGCTGGGAATCCGGGGATATAAGAAATGGTCTGAAAAATGGGTTCGTGTATACAGAGGAATGGAAGCGGAGAAGATACAGGAACTGAATGAGATCAGAGAGATTTTTGCAGAAGAAGTAAAGGAACTTGCACAGGGATTTGGTTCCGGGAAGAAGACAGTGGGAGAGTACTGCCGGATTCTCTATGGGTTTATCCAAAAAAGCAATGTCTGGCAGAAACTGAAACGGCAGGAGCGAAAGTTTAAAGAGTCAGGCGATAAAGCAATGGAAAAAGAATATAACCAGATTTATGGAATTGTGATGGACCTGCTGGATAAGATGGTTGAGATTCTGGGCGAAGAAACGGTAAACAGACAGGAGTTCCGACAGCTTCTGGAATCAGGACTTTCTCAGGCAAAGGTTGCATTGATCCCGCCGAGCATAGATCAGGTAATGGTGGGTGATATGGAACGATCCCGCTTAAAGGAGATTAAGGCGTTATTCTTTGTCGGTGTGAATGAGGGTAATATTCCAAAGAGTACACAGACAGGAGGAATCTTATCAGAGCTTGACAGGGATTTCTTCCAGGAGCAGGGGGTGGAACTGGCACCGGGGCCTAAAGAACTGATGAATATGCAGAGGTTCTATCTGTATCTGAATATGACGAAGCCGGGAGAAAAGCTGATCCTTTCCTACAGTGATACCAATGCAAAAGGAGAAGGCATAAGCCCGGCATATCTGATCGGGAGTATACGCAGTCTGTATCCGAAACTGGAAATTGAGGGCGGAGCCGGGGTCAGACCCCATAAAAATTCTATAAACAATTATTGTTATCCGGAAAATCCGGAAGCTGGGATTGATCTGTTTCTGGAGAAGCTGGTACAGGAGAAAGAGAAAGAACATGAGGATATTCTGGAGCAGGCAGATGAGACGGATGCAGTGTTTGGAGAGCTTTACAGCTGGTATCTGCGGAATCCGGAATACAGAAGCAGAGTACAGAAGCTGGTACAGGCGGCTTTTGCCGGAAAACCAAAGGATATTATCAGCCAGAGTGTAGCGAAGGCATTATACGGAGATGTTTCACCTTACAGTGCTACCAGACTGGAACGTTTTGCAGCCTGTGCATTTGCACATTTCCTTCAGTATGGAATGAAGCTTACCGAGCGTGTGGAATATGAGTTTAAACCTATGGATATGGGAAATGTTATGCATGAAGCACTGGAAAGCTTTGCAGAAGAAGTACGAAAAAGAGGCATGAAATGGACAGAGCTGACAGAACAGGAACGGAATGAGATTGCGGACAGGTGTCTGGATAATATTGTGGCAGATTATGGAAATACAGTGCTCAAAAGCAGTGCCAGAAATGAATATATGATCGAGAGAACAAGGAGAATCCTCAGAAGGACGGTATGGGCACTTCAGAAACAACTGGAACAGGGAGAATTTCAGCCGGAAGGCTTTGAGGTAACCTTCGGGGGAGGAAGAATTGACAGAGTAGATATTATGGAAGATCAGAATAAGGTGTATGTGAAGGTGATTGATTATAAAACCGGAAATACATCCTTTGACCTGGTTTATCTGTATCATGGCCTGCAGTTACAGTTAATGATCTATCTGGATGGTGCCTTGCGTGTAGAGCAGAAGAAATATCCGGATAAGGAGATTATTCCTGCGGGAGTTTTCTATTACAATATTAAGGATCCTATGATCCAGGAGAAGATAGATGCGGATGTGGAAGCAGTCAGTGCAGGTCTTATGAAAGAACTGAAGATGAATGGGCTGGTTCAGGCAGATCCGGAGCTTGTGTACAGGATGGACAGCAGTCTTGGCTCCATTCCTGTCGCGTTTAATAAGGACGGAAGCTTTCGCAAAAATTCTTCTGTGGCAGACAGGACGCAGTTTGCAGTGCTTGGACGGTATGTAAGGACGAAGATTGAGAAGATAAGAAGTTCTATTCTGGAGGGAGATGCAGAGGTTTCTCCATATGAGCTCGGAAAAAAGAACGCGTGTACTTATTGTCCGTATATGACGGTATGCGGATTTGACCGCAGGCTGTCAGGATATGAATTCCGCAGACTGAAAAACTTCTCTGATGAGGAATTATGGAAAGCATTTGACAGGGAGGCAGAATAAGATGGGCGTACAGTGGACAAAGGAGCAGCAGGAGGTTATACGGCTGCGGGACAGAAATATTCTGGTCAGTGCGGCAGCCGGGTCCGGAAAAACGGCAGTACTGGTAGAACGTATCCTGAGTAAGATCACAGATAAAGAACACCCTGTGGATATTGACAGACTGCTGATCATGACATTTACAAGAGCGGCAGCAGGTGAAATGAAAGAGAGGATCTCGGCAGCTATTGAAAAAGCACTCTGTGAGGATCCCGATAATGAGCATCTGCAGAGACAGACAACCCTGCTTCATACTGCACAGATTACAACTATTGATGGTTTCTGTGCCTATATTATCCGGAATTACTTTCATCTGATCGGACTGGATCCGGGATATCGGACGGCAGATGAGGGGGAACTGAAGCTTCTGCGAGGAGATGTTGTGAAAGCGTTGCTTGAAGAATATTATGCCAGGAAAGATGAAAAGTTTCAGAAATTCGTGGAATGTTTTGCAACAGGAAAGTCAGATGAAAATCTGGGAAACCTGATACAGAAATTATATGAAATGGCTATGAGCAATCCTTTTCCGCAGGAATGGCTGTCCGGGTGTATGGATGATTACAGGATTGATTCCCTGGAAGAGTTAAGAGAGACTGAGTGGATGAGGATGCTCTGGGATGCAGTGAAAGATGAACTGCAGGAAGCGAAGCTTCTGGTGCAGGAGGCTCGAAGAATCTGCTCAGAGCCAGATGGTCCGTATCTGTATGATGAGGCACTGAGCAGTGATCTGCTTCTTATAAGAAGTCTGCAGGAGCTGGCAGAGAAAAGAGATTATAATACAACTGCAGAAATACTTATGAAACTCTCATTTGCCCGGCTGAGCACAAAGAAGGCTGCGGATGTAGATGAACAGAAGAAGCGGAAAGTGAAAGATCTCCGGGATGAGGAAAAGGGGATTCTGAAGGAACTGGGGCAGCGATATTTCCAGAGTGCAGAGAAAGAACTTCTGGAAGTGATCAGATATATCAGAGATCCCGTAGAGATGTTAGTCGAGCTGACCGCAGGATTTAAAGAGCGGTTCGGAGAGGCGAAGAGAGAAAAGAATATTCTGGATTTTACGGATATGGAACATTTTGCCCTGCAGATACTGATGACGAAAGAAGGGGAAGAAATCCATATGTCTCAGGCTGCAAGAGAACTTTCCGCAAAGTATGATGAAGTCCTGGTGGATGAATATCAGGACAGTAACTTAGTGCAGGAGCTTCTGACAACAGCAGTATCCGGGTGGATTAACCAGAAGAAAAATATCTTCATGGTAGGAGATGTAAAGCAGAGTATCTATCGTTTCCGTCTGGCAAGGCCGGAGCTTTTCATGGAAAAATATAAAAGTTATTCCACAGAAGAAGCACAGGAGCAGAGAATTGACCTGCACAAAAATTTCCGGAGCAGGGAACAGGTTCTGGAGAGTGTAAACTTTATTTTCCGACAGATCATGGGGGAAGACCTGGGAGGGATTACCTATGACAAAGATGCGGCCCTTTATCCCGGAGCTTCTTTTCCGGAAGGAGAATCTGAGGAATTTGTAAAGACAGAGGTTCTTCTGGTCGAGAGAGACGGAGAAGAACTGTCTGATGTACAGGACTATGAAGACGCAGGTGTATCGGAAAACCGCAGGGAAATGGAAAATCAGACAGGGCAGGAACTGGAAGCACTGGCCATTGCACAGAGAATTAAAGAAATTGTGGGAAAAGAACAGATCGTAGATAAAGAGACGAAGGAATACCGGCCTGTGGAATACGGGGATATTGTAATCCTGCTGCGCACTGCCTATGGATGGGCAGAAACCTTCAGGGAAGTGCTGGCATCTCAGGGGATTCCCGTATATTGTACATCAAGAACCGGATATTTCTCTGCAACCGAGATTGTGACTGTACTGAATTATCTGAAGGTGTGTGACAATCCGCTGCAGGATATTCCGCTTATGGGAGTGCTTCGTTCACCGATCGTCGGATGCACTTCCCGGGAACTGGCAGAGCTTAGAATACAGTATCCTGATGGTCTGCTCTATGAGAGTGTTTCTGCATATGCAGGAGAAAATGAAAAGAATTCCCTGAATATTAAATTAAAAGGATTTCTGAGTCTCCTTGAAAAGGTAAGAAATATGGCTGCATATACGCCGGTCCACGAATTGATCCTTTATGTGCTGAAAGAAACCGGATATGGAGATTATGCAAGGGCACTTCCGGGAGGGGAGCAGCGTTTTGCAAATCTTACCATGCTTGTGGAGAAAGCTATGGACTACGAGAAGACAAGCTACAGAGGTCTGTTTAATTTTGTCCGTTATATTGAACAGTTACAGGCATATCAGGTGGACTATGGAGAAGTCAATCTGACAGGAGCGGGCAATACAGCAGTAGAGATTATGACGATCCACAAGAGTAAGGGACTTGAATTTCCGGTAGTATTTGTGGCCGGTATGGGAAAACAGTTTAATTTTCAGGATATGAATGCAGGTCTTTTGCTTCACCCGGAACTGGGAATAGGGGCTGATGCTATCATACCGGAGAAACGGGTGATTGCATCTTCGCTGAATAAGCAGGTGATCAGAAGACAGCTTCTGAAGGAGAGTCTGGGAGAAGAACTGAGGGTACTTTACGTTGCCATGACAAGAGCAAAAGAGAAACTGATCCTTACAGGAACAGTTGGAAAGCTGGAAAAGCAGATGTTGTCGCTGTCGCGTTTTCTGGATGAGGAAGAAGAACTGCTCCCACTGGGAACCAGAATGAAAGCAAAGAATTACTGGGCTTTTGTACTGCCTGCGCTGGTGCGGCATCGGGCCATGAGTGAACTTTTGTGGAAATATGGAATCCTCATGAAGAAACAGCCGGGGATTTACGATGATATCTCTGAGTTTGTGATAAAAAAGATCACTGTCCGTCAGATGACAGAAAAGGCAGTTCTCATCCAGGCAGGAAACCAGATGCAGGAGGAATATCTGAAGAACTGGGATGAAAATAAAGTGTATGATGAGGCTGTGAAGGAAGAGATAGAGAAAAGATTTTCCTTTGTATATCCGTATAAATATCTGGAAGATATTCCGGTTAAAGTCAGTGTTTCGGACCTGAAAAAGAGAAGCTGGCATGATGAAAGTGAACTGGAAGAGAATATCAGTGTGTCTGCCGAAGAGCAGGAGGAAGAACAGGAAGCACCGGTTCCCGCATTTATGGCAGAGAAGCGGGAAGAGTATAAGGGGGCTGCCAGAGGTACTGCTTATCACAGAGTAATGGAATGTCTGGATTATGCAGAAACAGATACAGAGGAACAGCTTCGGGCTCAGTTAAAGAGACTTCTGGAGAGCCAGAAAATGACAGAGCAGGAAGCAGAATGTATCCGGATCCGGGATATCAGGAGGTTTGTGGAGTCCGGGCTGGGGCAGAGGATGAAGAAAGCTGCTGTGAAAAAACATCTTTACAGAGAACAGCCTTTTGTAATCCAGAGAAGTGCTTCTATGCTCGATGATGGGTGGAAGAACGAAACAGTGCTGGTGCAGGGAATTATCGATGCCTATTTTATGGAAGGGGATGAGATTGTTCTTGTGGACTATAAAACGGATAGAGTGAAGAGAGGACAGGAACAGAAGCTGATCGATCTGTATCATGTGCAGCTTGAGGATTATGCCCGGGCATTGGAGCGGATGACAGGGAAAAAAGTGAAGGAGAAGATTATTTATTCGTTTACATTGCAGAAAGAGATATTGCTGTAGGCGGAATAAAAATTTATTATTATGAATTCAAATATCCGGCAGGGATAAGCGCGTGTTATACGCGCCACCCTGCCGGATATTTGTTTTTCAGGATCTGGTTGACCAGTTTGCCGAAGCCAATGGGATATCCATCTGCACAGAGGAGATGCCAGCCTTTTTTGTGGGCTGCTTCTTCGGGTTCGATATTTAAGGTTTCGCCCTTTAAATATCTGGTGATCCTTTCGTCAGAAGCGGAGAGAGAGATGACTGCTTCTGCTTCATTTTTGCGGATTGCCAGTGCAAGTGGCTGAGACGGCTCGAAGCGGTTTTTCTTCAGGTCACCGAGATAGAGACCGTTTCTTAAGAAGGTGATGCCGCGGAAGTTGTGGGCAACCGGGGGAAGATAGTAGGCTTTATCACCGCGGATTTCCACACGTTCCCAGTCAAACGGCTGGCCACAGAGAGTTTTCAGACCGATTTCGTTCAGAAATTCCTCAATCAGTGGAAATGCGTGTTTGTCCGGTTTTGTGTGAGGACGGGAGTTTTCCCGGATTGCCTGCCCTTTTTTACGGAAGAGCGCAAGGAAGTGTCCCTCTCCGTTCATTTTGTGTGGGAAAATCCGGATGCATTTGATAAGTTCAGGATTTTTGTTTCCCCATTCAGGAACTCCATGGGAGAAGTCTTCATAATCTTCCATTTCTGCCAGTTCCATGTCAGGACGGTTTTCCAGAAGCCAGGAAACAGTTTGTTCGTCTTCAGCAGGCGCGAATGTGCAGGTAGAGTAAAGCATCAGTCCGCCGGGACGGAGCATATCGGCTGCCTGGAGGATAAGCTCTTTCTGGATTTCGGAAAGCTCCAGGGATTTTTCGGGAGTCCAGTCTTTGGCAAGTGCTTCTTCCTTACGGAACATTCCTTCTCCGGAGCATGGAGCATCCAGGATGATCTTGTCGAAGAATTCGGGGAATGCTTTGATTAACTTTGCAGGTGTTTCGTTTGCTACGAAGACATTTGGGATGCCGAAGAGTTCCAGGTTGCGAAGGAGGGCTCTGGCGCGGGAAGTGCTGATATCGTTTGCTACCAGAAGTCCCTGTCCCTGAAGTGCTGCGCCTGCTGCAGTTGCCTTGCCGCCCGGTGCTGCGCAGAGGTCCAGGACTCTGTCACCCGGCTCGATGGGAATGCGGGAGGCAGGGGTCATGGCGCTGGGTTCCTGAAGGTAGTAGAGGCCGGCCTGATAGTATGGGCATCTGGAAGGACGGATGTCTTCATCGTAGAAGTAGCCGTTTTTGATCCATGGGATCTGACGGATTGGAAATGGAGACAGGTTTTCGAAGTCTTCGCAGGTGATCTTGGAGGTGTTTATGCGCAGGCCGTAGGTTCGGGGGGCATCGAAGCTGGAGATGAAAGCTGGATATTCGTTGCCGAGCATTTCCTCCATTCGGGAGAGGAATGCGGGGTGGAGTTGTGTTGTATTTTCGTTCATGATTGGGTAAGTTTCCTTTACTGTAGTTTAGTCAAATGTTTATAGATAGATATCATGGTAATTATAAATGATAATGGATTTTTGCTAAATAGTATTGACAAAATGATATTATACATCATATAATATCGTTAACAAAACAATATTGATGTTCTGTATAGTATATAGTCTCCGGCAGGATTGCAGAGATAATGATATTTATGCAGAGGATAATTGAAACAAGGGAGTGAGCATATGGTTTTTAATACGGGTGCTGCGCTTCTGGATGCGGTTGTTCTGGCGGTTGTTTCTAAGGAGAGGGAAGGGACTTACGGATATAAGATCACGCAGGATGTACGTGGAGTTCTGGATGTTTCGGAGTCTACTTTGTATCCGGTGCTCAGGAGGCTGCAGAAGGATGATTGTCTGGAGGTTTATGATATGGCGTATGCAGGGCGTAACCGGCGTTATTATAAGCTGACGGACAGAGGTGCTGCGCAGCTGGAGTTTTATAAAGCTGAATGGAAAATTTATGCATCCAAGATAAGCGGGATGTTTGAGGGAGGAATAGGATGATGGACAGGGCGCAGTTTATGCAGGCGCTGGAGAAGCTGCTTGCTGATATTTCCGAGACAGAGAGGCAGGATGCCCTTGATTTTTACAATAGTTATTTCGATGATGCAGGAGCTGAGAATGAAGCTTCGGTGCTTAGGGAACTTGGAAGTCCAGAGAAGGTTGCAGCGATCATCAAGGCGGATCTGAAAGGTTCGGCAGGAGGCTATGAGTATGGAGAATATACGGAGCATGGCTATGAGGATGCCCGGACTAAAGAGAGCGGTCAGATGCCTGAGAAGTATGGAGAAGAGCCGGGAACAGGGAAGCGTTTTTTTAGGAAGGGGAATCAGGCGGTGTTGATCCTTGCAGTGATCCTGCTGGTTTTTATTTCTCCTTTTGTTAAGGGAGCTGTTGGCGGAATCCTGTCTTTGGCAGTTGGTATTTTGTTGCTTCCCTTCTGGCTGATCGTTGGACTGGGCATAGGTGCGGTTGCTTTATTGATCGGTGGATTTGCTGCTATTGTGGCAGGAATAGGGCTTTGCGTGGTGATGACCGGAACCGGAGTCATGACCATAGGAATTGGCTGTCTGATGATCGCGTTGGCAATCCTTATGTTTTTGGGGCTGATCAGCATCGCAGTACGCATTGTGCCGAAATGGTTTCGGAAGATTACCGACTTTTTTAACAGGTTGCTTTACAGAAAGAGAAAGGAGGCGGTTAAATGAAGAA